>OIYO01001345.1_pt1 | contig 13585 bp, 10 predicted proteins | sample 1588191 | NCBI WGS metagenome assembly OIYO01 (sample SAMN03283275) | human gut metagenome | biome: human-associated habitat; material: feces | host: Homo sapiens | place: Peru | collected 2012 | reverse complement strand
TCCGGAGTATCTTTCGGACGAGCGTCTTGAGGTTGCCGCCTTATGCGATATTATTATCGAAAGGGCAGAGGAGATTAGGGATAAGTATTTCCCGGACGCGGCCGTTTATTCCGATTACAAGGAGCTTTTAAAGGACGGTAGCATAGATTCCATCGATATATGCACGCCGAACTACCTTCATTCGATTATTGCAGTTGACGCATTCGAGGCAGGCAAGCATGTATTCTGCGAGAAGCCCGACGCTGTAAGCGTAAGCGAGGTTATGCGAATGAAGGACGCCGCCGACAAGGCCGGCAAAACTCTCATGGTTATGAGAAACAACCGCTGGGTCACGGCTTCTAAATACGCTAAAAAGTATATCGAATCCGGCAGAATGGGCGAAATCTACTGCGGCCGCTGCGGATGGCAGAGACGACGCGGAATCCCCGGCAAGGGCGGTTGGTTTACAACCAAAGAACAGTCGGGAGGCGGTCCGCTTATCGATTTGGGCGTTCACATGATCGACCTTGCAATCTGGCTCATGGGCAATCCCACGCCTGTCGCGGTTTCGGGCAATACTTATATGAAGTTTGCAGACAATGACGTTTCGGATTCCGTAAATTCGGATTTCGGCGATAAAAATTCCGAGGGTACGTTTGACGTTGAGGATCTCGCCATGGGTATGATTCGTTTCGATAACGGAGCGCTTTTGCAGATTGAATTCAGCTGGGCTTCCAATATCGAAAAGGAAAACCGTTTCGTCGAGCTTCGCGGTACAAGGGCGGGGCTTAGCTGGAGTGACGGCGGGGTCAAGATATTCTCCGAGGAAAACGGCGAGCTTACCGATACCGTTTCACCGACAGTTAATCAGGAGAACGGTCACCGCAATAACCTGAAGCATTTCTACGACGTTGTAATAGACGGAGCCGAACCGCAGTTTAAGCCTCAGCAGGGTATCGATATGATTAAGATTCTCTGTGCAATTTATGAGTCCGCAAGGACGGGTAAAGAGGTTATTCTTTAATCCGAATAAATAACAGAAAGCCGTAAACCGAACTTTTTATGAGTCCCGGTTTACGGCGTTTTTTCTGTTTTTTTATTGTTCTAAGATTTTACCGTCGGTCGAGATAATGTTTATCTGCCACGGGATGAATTTACCGCTGTTGATAAGAGCCTGTCTGACGGCGTTTTCGATTCCCGCGCAGCACGGAACCTCCATTCTTACTACCGTAACGCTTTTTATATCGTTGTTTTTGATTATTTCCGTGAGCTTTTCGGTATAATCCACGCCGTCAAGCTTAGGACAGCCGATAAGCGTTATTCGGTTTTTAATAAAATCGCCGTGAAAATTTCCGTACGCATATGCGGTGCAGTCGGCGGCAATGAGCAGATTTGCATTATTAAAATAAGGAGCATTTACCGGCACGAGCTTGATTTGAACGGGCCACTGCGAAAGTCTGCTTGAGGGCTTTTCGCAGACGGAATTTTCCCGTTCTGCTTCCGAGTCTCTTTTAATAGCTTTAACATTCATTCCCGGACAGCCGCACGGGAGCTTTTTTTCTTTGTTTTCCTTCATCCTTTTTGTCTCCTTTACCGCATTTTCGTCGTATGCGTCCGCCTCGCGTTCCTCGAATGTGATTGCTTCTGCAGGACATGCCGGCAGACAGTCTCCGAGTCCGTCGCAGTGATTCTCCTTCGTAAGGCGGGCTTTTCCGTCTATCATCTCAATCGCGCCCTCATGGCACGCCTCGGCGCACAGACCGCAGCCGGTGCATTTTTCGTCGTCTATTTTAATTATTTTTCGTATCATGAATATTCCTCCTTCTCTCTGCAAGTATAATATATCATGATATTAATAACAAATATATTGCATTTGCAACGAAATGAGGTTTTTTTGTAATGAAATACGATATCCGGTCTTTAAGTCGTACCGCTTTGTTTGCCGGTGCGGACGATAATCAGATAATTGACGCCCTCGAATGTCTGAAGGCTAAAAGGTCATGCTGTAAAAAGGGCGGATATGTTCTAAGACAGGGCGAATATATAGATTCCGTCTGTGTTCTGCTCTCAGGCAGGCTTCATATAAAAAACGAGGATTACTGGGGCAACGGAAGTATTCTCGGTGCAATTGAACCCGGTGAAATATTCGCCGAAGCGTATGCGCCGTCCGGCAGCGGAGCTTTGCTTAACGATGTCTGCGCGGTTGAGGACAGCGAGATTTTGTTTCTTGATATGAAGAAAATTCTTTCTCATAAGAAATGCTCGTGCGGGATATGTGATATTGTTAAAAAGAATCTTATCTGTGAAATATCGGGTAAAAACAGAAGCCTCGTCGCAAAGCTCGGATATATATCAAAGCGTACGATCAGGGAAAAGCTGACGGCGTATTTGTCCGACGAAGCAAAGAAGCACAGCAGTTCATGCTTTGAAATTCCGTATAACCGTCAGCAGCTTGCGGATTTTCTGTCCGTCGACAGAAGCGCAATGTCAAGGGAACTCGGAAAAATGCGCTGCGAAGGACTTCTTGATTTTGATAAAAACAGATTTACTTTAAAATAATTCAAAATGCTTGGCATAAATTTAAATATTCGTATAAAAAAGACTATATTTCACGAAGTACGCACTTTTAATGCATAATGTGAAATATAGTCCTTATATGTTCTGCGCTCTTTGGGTCGGTCATGCAGTATTCGGTTTTGAATTATCTTCAATTCTAACCGACTGCTGTGATATTAAAATGCTTAATAGTGTGCCTTTCCGCAATCGCATACCCTTTGAATTCCGAATAATCTGATTAAAAACAGCTTGATTTTCCAGAAGAATGACGCAAATTTATTCTTTGAATGGCAGAGACAGCCGCAGTTTTTTTCTGTATCGGGGACATCCTCTTTTATTTTTGTACCGCATTCGTCGCACATACCGTCATTGTCGGAGTCTGTATGCCCGGTTTCATTGATAATTCTTGTCTCGGAGACTCCGCATTCCGTGCATTCGCGTTTTTCCTCGCCCTTGTCCGTGCATGAGGGGGACACTGTGACGACCCACTCGCCGAAGCTGTGACCGTTTGCGGGGATGATTTCCTGCTCTAAGAGAACCTCTTTGCATCTTTTGCAGTGAACGCCGGAGGAAAGACCAGTTTCGGTGCAGGTGGGTGCGACGGCTTCGTCGAACTCCGCGTCATGCTCAAGCGCGTCTATGACCTCCTGCTCGGTAAGAGTTTTTTCGCATACCGAACAGTGAGAGCCGTCCGTAAGTCCCGGCTCTGTGCAGGTCGGAGCGAAGCCCTTGTCCGTTACGGGAGTATGTCCCTTTGCCGGAACGATATCCGATATATATTCGTTTTGGCATAACGAGCATGTATATGTTGTAAATCCGTCATCAAGGCATGTCGGCGGAGTTACAGCGGAGGTATACTCATGGCTGCATTCCTTTACGTCGGTTGACATTACCTTGAGGCAGACATTTCCGGCTGTCTTGAAATATCCCTCGTCGGGAGCAATGTAATCCCAGTTTTTACCGTCCATGCTTATGTAGCTTTCATATTTATTAAAGGAAGCGTTGTACATTGAGCCTTCCGTCATTAATGCCGCGTTCGAGTCTCCGGAAACGTCTATTTTAATAACGGCGGAGAATACGTCGCCCTCGTTGACCTCAACGCTTTGTGTAAGCTTGGCGGTGTGATAGCCGTAATAGCTTTCTGCTCCGGAAACGGTGGAAACAAGAGTTCCGGAGACGGGGGAGTCGGTTGCGCTGTTTAATTTATAAATATAAATCGTGTAAAGCATCGCGCCTCTGCTGTAAAATCCGACATGACTGAGCGTTTCATGGCTCTTTGCCGTAAAGACGTTTGCGCCGTAAATCGTTGTTCGTCCCATATATGAAAGCGCGCTGTAAGAACCGATTCCGTCATATTGATAAATATTGTCATAAATCGATTTTGAATCAGCTTCGTAATACGAGAATGACGCGATCTCTTTCTCGTCATACGACATCCAGAAATAGCCGTCCTTGAGATGATAGTTGTCGCCCCAGCTTCCCTTTACGAGCCACGCGCCGTTGTTTTCGGGCTTATAGCCGTCGCGGAAGTTGTCCTTTGAATAATTATCGTCCCAGCCAACTACGGTAACGTCGTGATTCGTATCCTTGTTTTCTGTGTCGGGATTATAGTAAGCCGAGCCGTTGTCCGTGACATTATAATACCAGTTGTGATTATAATAGCTTGTTTTGACGCTTCCGTGCTCCATTATCGCTCGTTTGATTTTTGTCGTATTGGCAGTCGTGTTGTCTATCGCGGAGCAGTCAGTGACTCTGAATTCCGATTTGTACCTGTGACTTTCGTCCCAATTGCCGGTGGCGTACGGATAATCGGAGTCGTAAACAGGTCCGCTTCCTCTCGCGTACGTGCTGATGGAATCCATCCATGTACCTCCGGCTGAAAATGCCGAATTCATATCCGGATAAGTCTCGCCGTCGCCGTGTGTGGTGTCAGCCTCGTCGGTTACAAGGCTGTTTTTTGCAAACCATACAAGATGATCCTCGGAAAGATCAACGGTGTTGTCCGCAAGTCCTTTTTTTATAAGCGATGTTTCAACGCATGATGCTGCAGCGAACGCCCAGCAGGTGCCGTACTGCCCCTGTTCCTTTACGGAGGTTATAATTCCCTCGTCGCGGGCGTCGTATTTTGCCGGGACGTAATAATTGCTTCTTGCCCTGGTTTTGACCGAGGGCAGCTCGCTTTGCGTGAAATCGACTGTATTTCCGTTTTCGTCCTCCCAATGAGTATTTCTTCCGTCTGCCTCGACTATCATGTTATACTGAATTATTTTTCCGTCCTCGTTTTGGGCGAAGGATAATGATGAGAAGTACGGTAAAACAGTAATTACGGATAACATAACGCCGATTATTTTTTTAAATCTTTTCATATGCGCCTCCGATTTGTTTTTTTTCGGTTAGATTACGAACGGCAAGACAGGGACGAAGCGTGAGCCGAGATGGAACGGGCTTTGCCGTTTCGAGCCGTTTTGCCGCAATGCGTATTAAGAGAAAAAAGAAGGAACGCCGTATTCTTCCCGATTTGATTATACTAAACGGACAAAAGCGTTGTCAATGACATTCGGGAATTAAATATACGAAAAAATTGAGTTAAAAAACAAATAATTCGTTGATAATAATATGGAATTATGGTATTCTTTATTAAATCCAAAAAATCGAGACGGGAGACTGTTAAATGAAAACACTGCGGCTGATAAACGATATTTTCTTCCCCGAACGCTGTGTTTTCTGCGGGCAAAATCCCGTATTCCCCGGTAAAATTCTCTGTAACGAGTGTGAGGACTGTATAGAATTCATACCGTCTCCGCGGTGTCCGAAATGCGGACGTGAGGTTAAGAAATGCAGATGTAAAAATATACGTACATTCTACAAAGAACTGTGTGCTCCGTATTACAATGAAGCGTGCGTCCGGCACGCCGTGGACAGATGGAAGTTTTACGGCTCAACCGAGTGTACGGAGGTTTTCGTCAGGGATATGATGAATTTGTATGAGGATGAAATAAAATCCGGGCTGTTCGACTTCGTAACGTTCGTGCCGGCTTCTAAGACTACGCTTGAGGACAGAGGATTTAACCAGTCCGAACTGCTTGCGGAGGTTTTCAGCGCGTATACGTCGCTTGAATGTAAAGACTGTCTTGTCAAAACTTTCGAAACTCCGCCCCAGCACACTCTGCCGAGATATTTAAGACTCGGAAATGTCCTCGGCGTATTCGAGGTCAAAGACAAAGAAGCGGTTTACGGTAAAACGATACTCCTTATCGACGACATCAAAACGACGGGAACGGTGCTCAACGAATGTGCGAAAATGCTGATGATAGCCGGAGCGGAGGCTGTGTATTGTCTGACAATCACGCTCGGATAGTGCGGTCGGAGCGTTAAAACAGAGACGAGAGCGATTTAAGTCTAATCCTGACGCCGAGAAGAGAATCGGAAACATTATTTTTTACCGTGATGTTTGAATTGTGTTTGCCGAAAATAATTTTCGAGTTTGTATTTTTAATTGAATTTGAATTAAATATCAGTTTGTTTGCGTTCGAAGCAGAGAGAATATTTCCCTCGCAGCTTTCGAACGTATTATTATTTATATAGATGTTTTTAAGCATTTGGGAGTCGGTGGTCCTGCCGTTTATACTCGCCGAAACGTCGATTACGGCGCCCCAGTCGGAGACATTGCAGGAGGAAAACGTGTTATTTCTGATCTCGAGCGTATTTACGCCGGTACCCTCGAGCCATTTCCCCGGGGAAATATCGGCGATAACCTTTATCGCGTTGCCCATTGTTTTATAAAATATATTGTTTTCGCACAGTCCGTTTGAACTCTGGAGAAGAAGTCCGCGCGCACGGTTTTCATGAAAATTTTTGAATCGTGTCTTTTTATGTAGAATACGGAATCGCTTACACCGTATATTCTGTCAAAATGAGCGTATTCGCTGTATTCGGGTTGAGCTTCATCGGGGAGCGGGACAGGTTTCTCAACCGGGTGAGCCAAACCGAAAATTGGAGCAAAGAGCATTGCTATCGAAGTTAAAAAAACAAAAAACGACTGGGTCATGTTTTTCATCCTTTAAAATTAATTTTTATTATATTTTACCATTTGACAGCGTAAAAGTAAATATTAAATGAAGGAAAGCAGCATTACTATTATATTTTTTATATAATGCAATTTAATGCGTGAATTTTTTTCTTTTTTATTGTTAACAAAAAATAAGAAATAATCATAAGAAATATTGGAATTCAGACTGAAAAAGTGTATAATTAAATAAATTTTTAAATTATTGTCATGAAGGGGGGCGGGGAAAGGTTTATGAAGCTGAAAAACAGAAAAACAGATAAAATCTGGACGGAGCATGAGAGCTATATCAGAAGGCTGTGTTCGTATAAACTCGAAAGCAGACCCGAATATATTGACGACTGCGTTCAGGAGATATTCCTTGCCCTGTCCGAAGCTTTGCACAATGAAAAACGTATAGATTGCCCCAAGGCGTGGCTTACGAAGGTTGCGTATAACAAAATTTCGGATATATACGAAAAAATAAAGAAGGAGGACGAGCTTTTCGTTCCTTTTAATCCGGACGTTATCGACGAAACGTATTCGCTGTCCGTTCGAATTGATACGGATAAAGAGAGAGAAACGGAGCTTGTAATGAACAGAGTTCTCGTTTCGCTTGATTCGGACGAAAGAAAGCTGTTATGTGACCGGTATGAGCTTGAAAAAAGCATATCGGAAATAGCCTGCGAGAGCGGTATAACGGAAAATGCCGTATATCAACGGCTGTACAGGCTTAGAATTAAGACAAAAATGCTCGCTAAAGATTGCTTTGACGAGTGAAAGTGTGAATTTTTTGTAAACTATAAGCTTTTTATGTAAGAAACGTAAAAAACGGCGGACTATATTAACGGAGGATGATTTGCAGTGCTAACTGATAAAAAATTAGAAAAATTCCTCAAGGATGAGTCTTTCAGCGAAATTTCAAAAGAACAGCTCGATAAAATCATTGACGACGAAATGAAAAAGCCTGAGTCCGAAATTGATACCGGGCTTATAGAATACTGCCTTAATCTTATGGATGGCATTGACAAAAAGACCCAATCCGACGATATTAATAAGAATGGTTCGGGTGATAAGAATGTAAAGACGTTAAAATTCAGTTTCAGGCATATAGCTGCTCTTGCCGCGGTAATTTCGATAGTAATTGTTGCCGCAGTCTCGGGTTCTGCGTCGGTATCGCATTATAAAATGTACGATGGCGCAATTGAGGTTGACGGGAACAGCGTTTTTCCCGATTTGTCGGGATTTTACGGCGAATCTCAGTCAACCGACATGCCGGACGACGCACTTATTAAGGAGCTTTCGGACAACGGTGTTTCGGGTGTTCTTCTTCCGCGCGCGCTGCTGTCGGGGGCGATTGAAGTTACAAATATTGAATATAATATTGATGAATGGCGTGACGGCGCATACATAGAGTTCACATACGACGACAAGTACGGAAATATATCAATTGAAATTGAAAAATATGATTATGACGACAGAACCGAAAACTGGGAATTTCTGCAAGTTTCCAGTGTTGTTGAAATGGTAAAGACGGACAAAGCGACTGCGTTCTGTTTTTCGCAGTTCAAAAATGAGTTTACTACAATAATTTACAGGAGCGGTAAGGCTTTGTATGTCATACAAATACCTGTTGAACTGGACGAGGCTGTTCAAATAGCAAAAACTATAAATTAAGAGGAGTATATACAATGAAAAAAATAATTTCAATTTTATCTGCCGTTATCACGGTTTTCAGCTTTTTTTCCTTTAACGCTTACGCGCAGACGCCGGAAATAAATCAGGATGCGGTTATAAATTCGGACGTTGATGTCGTATACGGTATTTATGATACTGACGAAAATTCCGATATAAGTACATGTGCGTCCAACCTTATAATTGCAAAAAGCATAAGTCTTAGGAAATCGGGAAACATATTAATATTGGAAGCGACAACAAAGGGTAGTTCCGAAGTTACAAAATGCGGATTTACATACATCAAGGTTCAGCGTTTGATTAATAATGTATGGACTGATTTTGGTACGTTTTGCTATAAGGACCAGTATTCCGATTCAAATTCTATGAATTTTACATCAAATGTTTACGGTCCCAAGGGATATACATACCGTGCGATATGCGAACACTATGCGGAGAAAAAGACTTTTCTTGGTTTAAAGTCAAAAGAGACAGCATATAACGTTACGTCAACGATGTATTTCAGCTGATAAAAACTGAAAATATTACATATTTTATATTCTGTTTGTTTTTTTGTGCTGTCTATTTTCTGTAGTTAGGTGTAATTTTAGGCTTTTTATTGCATTTGCATAAAAAAACAATCAAAAAGCTCGTGCAACGTTTTTTTGTAAGAAAACGCAGAATCTCGGACTATATATATGAGAGGATTTTTTTAATATCCGAGATGTTTTTCTGACGTGCATCCTCCCGCAGTCTGCGGAGTTTCCTCCGAAATAAGGCTTATGAACGATACAAACCGCAAAAACCTCCGCAGACTATTTTTATAAATAAGGATGTGATAAGTAATTATTTGATGTTTTTTAACCCCGGCATATCACAAAAAACTTGAAAGGATTAAAAAATCAATGAAAAAAATATTTAAAACAATCGCCGTACTGCTTTGCATGCTTACGGTAATGAATATAATGACCCCCGGCATATACGCCGCCGCTGCGGACACTGCCGATACCGCGCCGAGTACAGCCGGCGAGGAAGTCAATTTGGTTTACGGTTATCACAGCGTTACCGCCGGCAGAGCGGGCACTGTTAAGGTAAACGACTTTACATTAAAACCCTCTGCCGAATTCGGGCTTCTTTCCATCGACGGAAATCTGGCTCCCGTTTCGCTTTCCATGCGTTACAATTCAAAAGCGTATGATTATCTTTCGTCAAACTTTTCGTATGACGCGGATTCATTCGGCGCAAAGGTTTTGACGTCGTACAGCGCCTTTATCAAAAAGACGACGGTAAACGGCGCGGAACGTCTTGCACTTTTATCTCCTAATGACAATATAATAATGTTTAAGGAGGAAAGTACGGACGAGGACGGCAGCGTTGTTTGGAGCGCGGTGAGCGAATCATATTCAGATTGGAGTCTCTGTGAATTTGATTATGATTCGGCTGTGCGAGATGACATTTCCCTAAACGGCGTATATCTGGGTTATTCTCTTTTTAATGAAAGCCTGAATTCGGGTTATGCGTTTGACCGTTACGGCAGAATGATTGCGTTTATCCCGCCGTATCCTAAGGAGAATGACGAAATCGAGGACTATATGCCCCCGTGTGTATATATCGAATATGCCGACCCTTCGGGTACGGATTATGAAAAAATTTCAAAAATCACAGACGCCGTAGGCAACGAGTACCGTTTTATCTACGCGGATTCACTGCTTACTAAGGTTAAATGCTATTCATCCGACGGCGAAGCAATAATCGCCGGTACCGGTGAAAACGCCGCACCTCTTGAGGCAAGTTTAGGATATATGAACGGCTGTCTGTCATCCGTAACATTCCCCGACGGCAATTCTGTATTTTATACATATAATTCAGCCGGACTGCTTACCGGCGCGGTCAATATCGATTCGTATAAAATAGAGCTTGAGTACACAAACGACCGCGTTTCGCGTGTGGGCGAGAATGCTCTCGGTGAGGACGGAGAATACATCGAGGGAAATTACTTTACAATAGTATGTTCGGGAAATTACAGAACGTTCACGGACAATAACGGCAATGTTATCACAAAGCGTTTTGACTCGTTCGGAAATATAATATTCGTTAAGGATAAGGACGGCAATTATATTTACGGCGCCGGCAGTAACGAAGAGGAATCCACTGCGGAAGAAACGACACAGCCTGTTTCGGAACCCGTTTCGGAGTCCGTTTCGGAACCTGTTTCGGAGCCTGAAACAACTGCGGATGAGGATGTTACCCATGAGGAGGAGTCTATGTTTTTCTCCGTCTGCCCGTGCGAAGAGTGCATTCAGATATTCTGTGAGTGCGCATGCGAGGACGAGGAAAGCTGTACGTGCATACAGTGTAAACGCAGAGAGTCGTCAACCGAGGACGAATTCGGCAACGTACTTTCCGACAGCCGTTTTGACGGAGTTAAAACAATGATGTCGTCGAATACTTATACCCCCGACGGCAATCATATTGCATCCTCTACGGACGAGGCGGGCAATACCGTATATTATGTATATGATAACGAGACGGGATTCCTTGACCGCATTTCGGGCGGTGAAACCGTTGTCGACATGGAGTACGACTCCGTAGGCAACCTGACGCGTTTTGTTCAGCAGGTCGGCGGACTGTCGAACGGTACGGAAATGTCGAATGCGTACACGTATGAAAACGACAGAATCGTTTCGATAACCCATAACGGATTTTCATATAACTTTACATATGACGAGTGGGGCAACAGAACGAGCATTAAGATAAACGAAACCGAGATAGTCACGAGCTCGTATGATGAAAACAGCCGGTTAACATCGGTTTCATACGCAAACGGACAATCTGTATCGTACGTGTACAACGATAACGGCAGCATCAGGGGCGTGTCGTTTGACGGCGGAGAAACGCTTGAGTATGAGTATACATATTCCGAAAGCGGAACGCTTACGTCATGCATTGACAGAAATTCAGGATTCGTAACCTTATACGACGAAACCAAGACGGAAATGCGTGATCTTAGTACAAACAGTTTAATCTATTCAACCTCTTCGAATAATGACGGCAGCCGGAATCAGACGGTTTTCAACAAAACGATTGTTTACGAGTATGACAGTGACAGCAATCAGACGACGGGTAAAACAACGTCGAGCATTTCGTTTAACGATACATTCACAACTAAAAAGAATGACGAAACGGTCACCGCACAGCTCGACTATATTAACACGGTTACAAAGGACTGGTTTGACAGAACGGAATCTAAGTCGTTTACATCGGTTCTGACTCTTTCCGACGGTACGTCGTCGACGGTAAACGGACTGTACGGATATACATACGACGATACCGCAGATACGGCTTCGCCGAGAATCCTTTCTCATTCGTCCTCTTTTACGAACGGTTCGACCGGAGTGTCGCGCACCGACGGCTACGAATACGACGACAGGGGCAACATCACCGGAATATTCCGCACCGAGAACGGCGAAAAGGTTTATCATTATTCTTACGAATACGACGAGGCGAACCAGGTAACGCGCGAGAATAATTTGGATTACAACCGCACGATTGTCTATGTCTATGACAAGGGCGGAAACATGACTCAGAAAACATCATACGCCTATACGCTCGGAGATATAACCCCCGAAACAGCGATGAAGAACAAAGCCGTATATGTTTACTCCGACCCTGTTTGGAAGGATAAGCTTACGTCATTTGAGTATACCGATTATGAGGACAGCAGTAACAGCTTTGTTTCCGCGGTTGAGTACGATAACGCCGGAAATATAACGTACTTCAACGGCTCGCATTATACATGGACGGCGGGCAGACAGTTAAAGAGCGTTACAGACTCCGACGGTATCAGAATTGATTATACGTACAACGAAAACGGTTTCATGACAACGCAGACGGAGTATAAGAACGGCGAGTACGAATCAACATCTGCATATATCTGGGATTCGGATGCTTTGGTCGAGAGACGTTTTTATAATAAGAACGATCCCGAAAGCTTTACTTCGTCGCGAATCGTTTATGACTCCGACGGCGAACCGCAGGCACTCGTTGTTACCAGCGGAAGAAACGGCATTTTCAATGGTGAAGTCGGTGAGCTTGTACTTTATTACCGCCGTAATCTTCAGGGTGATATTACGGGACTTGTCGACGCAGAGGGCAGACCCATGGGTGAGTTTGTCTATGACGCGTTCGGAAACTTTACGTTCGCAACAGAAACCGAGGGAATCGGCGCAGTATTTGAAATGTTAATTTCGTTTGCACTTACGCCGATATCGTACAGGGGCTATGTGTATACGTCGCTTGACAGCAAACACTGCTATTATTACCTCGGTTCGCGATACTATTCTCCGCTGTTGTCCAGATTCATGAATTCGGACTCGATACCCGATACAGGCACCGGCGTGGTCGGTACGAATATGTTTGCGTACTGTAATAACAGCCCGATTGTGCTTGTTGATCCGGACGGTGAAAAACCGCGAGAAAAAAATAATATGGGCGCAGTTTTTGGTATACTGGCTCCTATTCTTCAGTTGTTTGGCGCGCTTGTTACTATATATACTGGAATAAAAAAAATAATTCCTAGAAGTTTATTTAAGGAGCAATGCTTACAGTTAGCAAGTAAGAACGGATGTCTTTATCGTTTTACGCAAAGTGGTGTATATTTAAAGTATGTACTTCGTGCGGAAGAATATTACAAAAAAGAGAATTACTATAATATTTATTATTCCATAAAAGCAAATGATTTTAATGGTGTAATAATAGATTCTGAAATATATTACGAGGTTCGTACAGTCAAAGAATGGTTTGCTTATTATAATCAAATGTTCTCAAGTTTCTTTAAAACATATCAAAAATTAAGTTATTTTAAGGAACAGAACGCACCTGCTTTTTATGCTTTAGGTGAGTGCGCAAGCGGAACTTTAGCTCAGGTTCTATTAGTTTGGGATATGTGTGATTTGTTTTTTGCTAAGTGCGACGAATGGGGGATAAAGACTTCTGAGCAAAAATATATTTATGACTGTTTAAAAGAAGGAAATTGTATAAAAAACAACAAAGCAAATGATTATTTGGTAGTTGTAAAACGTTATACCAAAAATTATCTTGGACTTTATGAAATAAAAAACTTTTTTTAATTAAGTAATTGGAGGTTTTTTTTGTTGAAAAAAATATATATTTCATTCATGTCATTTTGTTTTATACTTTTTCTGGTATTAAATATTTTTTCATTTATCCCGTATAAAGAATTAAAAAACGACAGCTATTCGTTTGAAGAACTGTTCCCGAATTACAGTGATGTTATTTTTGCCGAAACTGAAAACGAAATGTTAAAAAATG
>OIYO01001329.1_pt1 | contig 13832 bp, 11 predicted proteins | sample 1588191 | NCBI WGS metagenome assembly OIYO01 (sample SAMN03283275) | human gut metagenome | biome: human-associated habitat; material: feces | host: Homo sapiens | place: Peru | collected 2012 | reverse complement strand
CGTCCGGCGTTCTCGACAGCTCTGTGTACGCCTCGTATTCCTTCAGGAACTTTTCGGCCTTGCCGGGGATCAGGTCACAGGCGGCCACGATCTCCACGTCGGGCTGATGCAGGTAAGCCTTGATGTGGCTGTGGGCGATTCCGCCGGTGCCGATGATGCCGATGCGGAGCTTGTCTTCGTCGCGCACCTCAACTTCTTCTTCAACAACCGTCTGAGTAAACTGGCTCAGGACTTCATCGCCTTTGGTTGCCATGAGAGTGTACCCCCTTGTCTGATTTGCGGGACATTCCCCCGCAGTTTTCTATATTATAACATGATTGCATCGCCGCGTTAAGAGCAAAATTCAACTTTGGCTGTCTCAATTACTTTGGGATTTTTTATCTCTCTCGCAACGGCAACTAAAAGGATGAAGTTGCGTCTAATTTGTAAAACCTTATCCGCCGGTTTGACCGTCCAACCCTTTTCCTGCTATAATAACCTTGGCGGAAGAACGCTTTTCTGCCCATTCTTCGGCCTTAAAAGGCCATTCTAATGCACTCTGAATAGTTCCGCAGTCGTAAAAAAGTAACGATGAACTTAGACCAAGCCCATAGTTACCTCATCATCGTGCTTATTCGGTTGGAGTGCTTCGCAGCCCCGCAAAAGGTTGTCAGTGCGGCGGAGACGTCGAGAGCGTGCCTGCAAGCGAACAGCCGGAGCAAACGTGACCTTTAGCGGAGAAGAGCTGCTGGCGGAGCGTGTTTGGAAAAGGCGGCTCCAAATTTAGCGCAGACCGCAGTAACGAGCAAGCGAGTAGGCGAACGGAGCGTGACCTTTAGCGGAAGAGGAGCCGCGACGGAGCGTGAGAGAGGTGGTCTTTTTTGATAAAAAAAGGCCGCCGTGAACTAAGCGCAGTCCGCGGCGACGAGGTGGTGCCGGTGGCCGGACTCGAACCGGCACGGTATCGCTACCGGTGGATTTTGAGTTATTTGCTCCACACGGAACACAGACGAACTCAGCCCCCTGTGGAGGTCGTTGACGGACACCAAAAGCCTTGCAAATACTACTGTTTTTGAAGCTGATGTGCAGAAAAGCTCCGCTTCGTCTGCCATTTCCGTTCTGTTCAATTTGGACGGAAATTTTGGATTTTGGAGGGACATCGGAGGGATGTGACCCACAAACGGAGCGCAACAGCACACGCAGTAGATTCATCAATTACAAACACATTATAGCGTATTTCTCTGCCATTGACAACACACTTTCCGAAAAAGAGGTATCGCTATGAGAACGCGCGCACACTATGAAAAACTTTTTGCTGCCTATCCTGATGTTGTCACTCTGCCTGAATTTCAAGCTATGCTGGGCGGTATCGGTGACAGCACAGCCCGAAAAATAATGCGGGCAAATAAGGTCAAACACTTTTATATCAGATGTACATACCTTATACCCAAAGCCTGCGTGATCGATTATGTGCTGAGCGAGGATTATGCGGGATACAGTAAGACACTCAAAGCGAGGGTTTGATCTTTAAGCCATTTGCAGAAATGCAGATGGCTTTTTCAATACCCGTACATAGCCGCCTGCTTCGCCGCAGGCGGCTAAATCTATGTAAAGGAGGAAACCCATATGGCGAATTGCAAAGTGATTGCTGTGACAAACCAAAAGGGTGGCGTGGGCAAAACCACGACCACCGCCAATCTCGGCATTGGACTTGCCCAGCAGAACAAGCGGGTACTGCTCATTGACGCAGACGCACAAGGCTCTTTGACCCTCTCCCTCGGCTACCCAAAGCCGGATGAGCTGCCTATCACGCTGGCGGACATCATGCAGAATGTAATCGACGATACCCCTATCCCGGACGGCTGCGGTATTCTGCATCACGGCGAGGGCGTTGACCTGCTTCCGGCGAACATTGAACTGTCCGGTATGGAGATCCGGCTGATCAACGCCATGAGCCGGGAAAGCGTGCTGCGGACATATATCAATGCGGTCAAACCCCATTACGACTATATCCTCATTGACTGTATGCCGTCGCTCGGTATGATGCCGATCAACTCACTGGCTGCAGCGGACAGCGTGATCATTCCGTCCCAGCCGTCCTATCTCTCGGCAAAGGGTCTTGACCTGCTGATGCAATCCATCGCAAAGGTCAAGCGGCAGATCAACCCGAAGTTGAAAATCGACGGCATCCTGTTTACGATGGTGGACAGCCGCACCAACGAGGCCAAGGAGATCATCGCATCTCTGCGTAACCATTACGGCGAAAAGATCCGGGTATTCGGGACGGAGATCCCTTTTTCCGTCCGGGCCGCGGAAACCAGCGGCCGGGGCAAGAGCATTTTTGCCCACGACAAGAACGGCAAGGTCGCCGCCGCATATCGCTCGCTGACGAAGGAGGTGTTGGAGCTTGAGCGCAAAACCGAGAGATTTAGGGTTGACGCCGCTCGATGACTTGTTCTCCACCGACGAGAGCCGTGCCGAAGCGCAGCTTGAAAAGGTCGTCACGCTGAACCCTGCCGACATCTCCGACTTTCCCAACCACCCGTTCAAGGTCAAACAGGACGAGGCTATGGCGGAGATGGTGGACAGCGTAAAGCAGTACGGCGTGCTGGTGCCTGCCCTTGTCCGCCCCAAAGCGGACGGCGGCTATGAGATGGTCGCCGGTCATAGGCGAAAATGCGCGGCGACGCTGGCGGGCATCACCGAAATGCCCTGCATCGTCCGCAATCTTACCGATGATGAAGCAACGATCATCATGGTGGACAGCAACTTGCAGCGAGAAACGATCTTGCCGTCCGAAAAGGCATTTGCCTATAAGATGAAGCTGGAAGCTATGAAGCGGCAGGGGCAAAGGTCGGATTTAACTTCGGCCCCACTGGAGCCGAAGTTAAAGGGCAGCCGTTCTAATGAGGAATTGGCTGCAAGCAGCCCGGACAGCAGATCACAAATTCAGCGTTTTATCCGCCTGACCGAACTGATTCCGCCGGTGCTTGACATGGTGGACAGCGGCAAGATCGCTTTCCGCCCCGCCGTGGAGCTTTCCTACCTCTCCAAAGAACAGCAGCAGAGCCTATATGACACGATGGAATGCGAGGACTGCACGCCGTCGCTGGCGCAAGCCATCAAAATGAAAGAGTTCAGCCGGGATGGGAAGCTGACGGAAGAAGTCATCCTCTCCATTATGCAGGAGGAAAAGCCGAACCAGCGTGAGCAGTTCAAAATGCCGAAAGAGCGTATCAGCAAGTATTTTGCTCCGGGGACGCCCGCACAGAAAATTGAGGATACCATCATCAAGGCACTGGAATTGTACCGCAGGCGGGAGCGCCAGCGGGATATGGAACGATAGTCACTACCAAGGGGCAGCCATACCCATTTTCAATGTTGTGCAGCCGTGTCGGCGTGTTCCCCCTCTCCACACCTCACCCCCTCGAAACTACCTGTACTTCCCGAAAAAAGAGATCGTACAGCGGCGGCAGCTTTGCAGTTTTCGGCAGTGATCCGTACAATGAAGGAGCAAAGGAGGTTTGCGCATATGAAAAACGAAAGGATCATCGTCGTTTTAGCGCTGCTGGTATTTTCTCTTTCGGGCTGTGCAAATACGGATCGATCCGAGGTATCTGCGTCATCTTCGCAGGAAACGGTCACGGCCGAGCCTGCACAAAGCACCGCACAGCAGGAGCAAGCAACGGTTCCTGTTTCGGAAAGTACAGAGATTCCCGCAGAGAATACAGCCGAACCCGAAACGGAGAAAGCGCAGCCGGAGATTTCAACACCTGCCAAAGAGGAAACGCCGCCGAAAGCACCCGAACCCGAACCACCACCGACAGCGCCTACGGAAACGCAGCCGCAGGAGCCTGAACCGCCCGCCGCAGAAGAACCCACAGAGCCGGAGTTTGACATTCAGACTTGGATTGACTACGCCAAGGCTTATGCCGAAAGCGTGGGGCTGCGGCTGGAAAGCTCGGCGGTGGATTGCTGGGACAACCCTATTGATGCCGACGCAGACCGCATCTATCTGGAACGGGATATTCGTTCCCGCCTGAATCGCTATGCGGCGGACGAAACCATTACGGATGTCTGGGTGTGGTATGAAGCGGTCGGAGCAAGCAGTTACCTGATCTATATCGGGTACGCATAATTTCACACACTGAAAAGGGCATCGCAGAAATGCGGTGCTTTTTTCATGTCAACAAGGAGGTAAACAAATGAAAAAATTCTATCGAAGGAGCATTTCGGGGCTGTTGGCTCTGCTGATCTGCTTCACAACCATTCTGAGCAGCGGCGTAACTGCCTTTGCCGCATCACCTTCCGGGGAAACCGCCAAGTCCTATTCTGTGGCGTTTCCCAGGGATGGAGATGCCAATTTGGACACCAGCGGCACATGGGGGCACGACGAACTCCACTATATGAACGGCTGGACATCCGGTGAAAAGACTTGGATGACGACGCTGCACACCATCGGGGACTTTAACGGCCCGGCCTGTTACTGCATCGAACCGGGGGTGCCCCGTCTGCTGGAAAGAACCTACACCCGCTACGGCGAAGATTACTGGAAGGACTATCCCTCTGAGTGCAACAGCACTATCGACGCCGATACCATCAAGACCCTGCTGGGGCGGATCATGCAGTACGGCTATCAGGGAAATCTGTCCCTTGGCTGGCGTTCTCAGAATGATGCGGATGCCGACAAGCTGGCCCTCATGATGGCGACGCAGGTGCTGGTATGGGAAACGGTAGTCGGAGAACGGGATGCCAATTTTAATCATGTTGACCCCGGCGGTGCAGATGCCGTGAAATCTGTTTATCGGACAAGTCACCCGCTGTACAGCCGCTTTTCTGCCTATTATGACAGCATAGAGGCCAGCGTGAAGAAGCATACCATCGTTCCCAGCTTCATGGCCCGGAGCACCGACAAGGCACAGATGGTCGAACTGAGCTGGGATGGCAGCCGTTATGCAATTACACTGACCGACACCAACGGTGTGCTGGGTGACTACACCTTTTCCTCCGAGCAGACGGGGATCACCTTTGTAACCAGCGGCAATACGCTGACCATCACTGCCGAAACAGCTCCGACGGAAACGGTGACGATTTCTGCTACCAAAAACAATACCCGTAAGGGTGTCGTGGTATGGAGCGACGGGCATTACGGCCCTGATGGCACGATGCAGGATGTGGTCACTTACAGCGCCACAATCAGCGATCCTGTCAAAGCCTATCTTAACCTGAAAGTGTCCTACGGCAGCACCAAGATCGTCAAGACCAGTGAGGACGGCAAGGTAGAGGGCATTTCCTTTACGATCACCGGCAACGGTGTGAACAAGACCGTTGTGACGGGCGCGGGCGGCGTCATTCAGATCGACAACCTTGCCCCCGGCGTTTACACCGTCACCGAGCAGAGCTACGACAAATACGAGCCGCAGGAAGTGCGCCGTGTCACCGTCGTCAGCGGTCAGGTGGCAACGGTCAATTTCAATAACACCTTGAAGCGCGGAACCCTCATCGTGACCAAGACCTCCGAGGACGGATTGAATGAAGGCGTGAAGTTCCACCTTTATGGCACTTCGCTTTCGGGGCTTGCGGTGGATGAATACGCCGTGACCGACAGCACAGGCAAAGCCGTATTCTCCGATGTATTGGTCGGCACGGGCTACACGCTGGAAGAAGTCGATACGGCGATCCGCTATGTCGTCCCCGAAAAGCAGACGGCGGCAGTGGAATGGAACACCGTCACGAACAATAGCTTTACGAACATCCTGAAAAAGTGGAATGTCACCGTCACCAAGAGCGACACCGAAACAGGTCTGCCGCAGGGCGATGCCACCCTTGCCGGTGCTGTCTACGGCATCTATAAGGGCGACCAGCTTGTAGACACCTACACCACGGATGCCAACGGGCAGTTCACCACGAAATACTATGTCTGCGGCGACGACTGGACCATTCGTGAGATCATGCCCTCCGAGGGCTATCTGCTGGACAGCACTGTTTATCCCATCGGCGCAGAGGCGAAAAACTACACCGTGGAATATAACACCACCGCAAACGATGTGACCGAGCAGATCATCAAGGGCAAAATCGCCATCATCAAGCACACGGACGATGGCGAAACCCAGCTTGAAACGCCGGAGGCCGGCGCAGAGTTTGCGGTTTTCCTGAAAGCCGATGGCTCTTATGAAAGTGCAAAGGCATCCGAGCGTGACTACCTGACCTGCGATGAAAACGGCTATGCGGTCACAAAAGGCCTGCCCTACGGTATCTACACGGTGCATCAGACCAAGGGCTGGGACGGGCGTGAGCTGCTTCCCGATTTCGATGTGTATATCGCCAAGGATGGGCAGACCTATCGCTACCTTGCCAACAACCGCAATTTTGAGAGCTATATCAAAATCGTCAAGGTGGATGCCGAAACGGGAAAGGTCATTCCGCTGGCTGGTGCAGGCTTCCGGCTCTACCGCCCGGACGGGTCGCTCATTACGCAGACCTTCACCTATCCCGAAGTCACCACCATCGACACCTTTTACACGAATAGCGACGGCTACCTTATTACGCCCGAAAAGCTGGAATATGGCACGGGCTATTCGCTGGTGGAGGTTTCCGCCCCCTACGGCTACACGCTGAACAGCGAGCCGGTCTATTTCGATGTGACCGCCGACAATGCCACGGAGGAAAACGCCGTTACGGTGGTCGAGATCACAAAGCCAAACACGGCGCAAAAGGGTGTGATCCGGATCAGCAAGAGCGGCGAGGTCTTTTCGTCTGTCACCGAGGCGGACGGCATCTATCAGCCGGTGTTTGCGGTCAAGGGGCTTGCGGGCGCAGTCTATGAGATCACCGCTGCCGAGGACATCATCACGCCGGACGGCACGCTCCGCTATGCGGCCGGAGAGGTCGTCGATACCGTGACCACCGACGAATCGGGACTTGCCGAAAGCAAGCCGCTGTATCTCGGCAAATACGAGGTCAGGGAGATCACTGCACCCACCGGCTATGTGCTGAACACCGAAGTCTACACGGCAGAGCTTGTCTATGCCGGGCAGGAGGTCGAGATCACCGAAACCGCCGCCGACTTCTGCAATGAGCGACAGAAAGCCGCCGTTTCTCTGGATAAGGTCTTGGAGCAGGACAAGCGCTTCGACATCGGCAAGAACGGCGAGCTTTCCGCTGTGACCTTTGGGCTGTTCGCCGCCGAGGAGCTGACCGCCGCTGACGGCAGCATCATTCCCGCCGACGGCCTGCTGGAGATCGTGTCGGTGGCCGAAAACGGTCATGCCGTCTGCAAGACCGACCTACCGTTTGGCAGCTACTATCTCAAAGAGCTTTCCACGGACGGACACTATATCCTCTCCGACGAAAAGTACCCCATCGTGTTTGAGTACGCCGGGCAGGACACGGCGCTGGTGGACATCAAGGCAAACGGCGGCGCACCCATCGAAAACAAACTGCTCTACGGCGAGATCCACGGACTGAAAAAGGACGAGGATGGCAGCGGCCTTGCCACTGCGCTGATTGGGCTGTTCCGTGCGGACTGCACCGAGTTTACGACGGAAAACGCCATCTTGACTTCCACCTCTGCCGAGGACGGCAGTTTTTCTTTTGTCCGTGTACCGTATGGCAACTGGATCGTGCGGGAGATCGAAGCTCCGACCGGCTTTGTGCTGTCGGAGAAAACCTACCCCGTGACCGTCGATGCGGACGGTGCGGTGATCGAGGTAGAGATCGAAAACACCCGCATCCGTGGCACGGTGCAGCTCACCAAGACCGACCGTGAATATCCCGACAACAAGCTGACGGGGGCGGAGTTCACCGTTTACCGTGACAGCAACGGCAACAAGGAACTGGATGCCGATGATGAACTGGTTGGCACTCTCACCGAAATCGGCATCGGCGTTTATGAAATGCCCGATCTGCTCTATGGCGGCTATATTGTCAAAGAAACGAAAGCGCCGGAGGGCTTCTATCTGGACGACAACGCCTACTATTTCGAGATCACCGAAAACGGCAAGACCGTGACCGTGGAGAACGAAGCCGGAAAGGGCTTTGTCAATGCGCCGCAGACCGGCTCTCTGAAAATCATCAAGACTTCCTCGGATGGCAAAATTGAGGGTTTCTCGTTCCGAGTAACCGGTCCGAACGGATATGTCGGTGTGTTCACCACCGACAAAAACGGCGAAATCATCATTGAAAATCTCCGCATCGGTGAGTATGTGGTGTCCGAGGTGTCGGACGGCGCATCTTCCGCTTATGTGCTGCCCGCCGACAAGACGGCATCCGTGTTTGAGGGTGCGGTGACGAAAGTGGAGATGCACAACGAACTCCGTGACACGCCGAAAACCGGGGATGACAGCAATCCCGCCCTGTGGCTTGTCCTGCTCGGCGTTTCCGCTGCGGGCGCTGCTACGCTGGGCGTAGTCGGATTCAGAAAACGCAGAAAGGAGGACACAGAGTAATGGAACTGAAAACCATTCTTGCGATTGGGCTGGTTGTATTTATCGTCGGCGCTTTGATCTTCCTGAAGATCAGAGCCAAGAAAAAGTAAGCCTTGGGGCAGCGAAATCCGCTGCCCCTTTTACATATCCCGAAAATAGAAAAGGAGGCAAAATTATGGTTCATTTCTTTGATTCAGACATAGCGAAAAAATACGGAGTCAATGCGGCGGTGCTGGCCTGCTTTCTTTGGGACTGTATCGAGCAGAAAAGCACTGAGTCGCCGCAGTTTCACGAGGGCAAGGTCTGGGTGCGCTGTTCGGTGCAGATGATGACCGGCTTTTTCCCGTTTCTGTCCTATGATGAGATCCGCTACGCCCTGAAACGGCTGGTCAAGGGGCGGGTGCTCACCAAGGGTCGGTTCAACGAGAGCCGTTTTGACCGCACGAACTGGTACGCCTTTACCGAGTTCGGACAATTTCTGATGGCAGAAAGCGAGGGACGGACGCAATGAAGGACGGCAGACACATCATTTGGAGCAACGACATTGACTACGACGACTGGCGGGAGGACTTGGAGGAGCAGTACCCCGACCTCACCGAAGCCGAGCGTATGGAGCTGATGTATGAACTGAACGGCGACTACTTGGACGATGAGCGCTCCAATCTGGACATTCAGCTCTCCCGCCCCATTCTCGTTGTCGGTGATCTGGGGCTTTGGCATGGCCGCCGCATGGGATATAAGGAGATTCCGAGCGGCAACATCCGGGACTGCCTTTACAGCGAACGGAACATTGATTACAGCACATGGTATGTGGATAAAAACGGCGACTTCCGCTGCGATGCCATCCATCACGACGGCACGAACCATTATCTCTACCGTACCTATAAGGACGGCGTGAGCGACACACAGATCGAGAGCCTGAAAGAAAAACTCTACCGGGGCATTGCCACCCGTGCGGACATTACCAGAGTGACCCGCAGGCTGGGCGACGAGATTGCCCATGTTTACGGCTTTCCCATCCCCCGCAGGCAGGCCCCGGTGCAGGAGCGATAACGGAGGCGGCTATGATGAATGTATCAGATACAAGGGACTGCGCCTTTGAAGCCTTTATTACCAACCTCGGCAAATACAACGAGGGCTTTTTGGTGGGCGAATGGGTGAAGTTTCCTGTGACCAATGAAGAAATGCAGGCAGTTTTCCGGCGCATCGGCATCGGACGGCGCTATGAGGAATGGTTCATCACTGACTATGACTGCCCGGATGCGGCCATCGGCAAGGTGCTCGGAGAATATGAGAGCCTGAGCGAGCTGAACTATCTCGCCGGACAGATCATGGAGCTGCGGGAAAGCGACGATTTCTGGCAGGCGGTTTTGGACTTGGGCGAGAATACCGGCAGTGTGCAGGAACTGATCAACCTGACCGAAAACTTGGACTGCTTTGATTACCTGCCCGGTGTGCGGAATGACTACGACCTCGGCTATTACTGGATCGAGGAAAGCGGCTGCTACGATACAAGTAATCTCGGCGCATTGGCAAATTATATCGACTATGAGGGCTTCGGACGGGACATTCGCTATGAAGAAGGCGGCGTGTTCGGGGATAACGGCTATGTGCGGTCAAACGGCGGCCGCTTTGTGGACATCTACGACGGCGACATCGAGAACATCCCCGAAGAATATCGGATCAGTTCACCCGCCGTTCCCGTCCGCTCCGCAGCCCCACGGCAGACGGAGCAGCCCGAACGATAAAATTTGCACCTTTGATATTGCCTTGCGGTTTGGGTATAGTATAATAAAAACGATAAGGAAGTGAGCACCGTGAGCGACAACTATTTTGACCTGCCATCCCGCATCGAGGATGCCTTTGCGGAGATCGACAGCGATATTGTGATGGATCTGCTGAATACCGACGAGGACTACGCCGGACTTTCCGACCGCATGGACAAGTTAAAAACGCAGTACCCCGTCATTGACAAAATGAACGAGGACAGCGGCGAGATCCGCATGACCGCCGAGGAGCATCGGGCGTATGTGGACTATCTGAACCATGTCCGCCAAATGGAGGACATGGAGCGGCAGCACATCTATTTCCGCGGACATACTGATGCCGTGGCGTATCTCAAGAAAATCAAAGCGATATAAGTACGATGAAAGCGGTGCAGAAAAATAATCTGCACCGCTTTTCTGTCGAAAGTGCGAAATCCGCGCCGAAAAAATCTGTGAAAATAAAAAGTTTTTCTGAAATATCAGCAAAAACTATTGACCGCAACTGCGTTTTTGGCTATACTAATGGTAAGGAGGCGATACTATGATCGTAAGACCCTACTATTTGGATATGCTGAAAACCTATCGAGATGCCCCGCTGGTGAAGATACTCGCCGGTATCCGCCGCTGCGGGAAATCCACGATTTTGGATATGTTGCAGGATGACCTGATCGGCAGCGGTATCCCCAAAGACCATGTGATCCATCTGCGCTATACCTCGGAGGAACTGGACGACGGTATGACTGCCAAGCAGATGTACCGCAATATAAAAGATCAAATGACCGACGACCGGCGCTACTATCTTCTGCTGGACGAGGTGCAGGAGGTGGAAGGCTGGGAAAGGGCGGTCAACAGTCTGCTTGAGGACGCCAATACCGATATTTATGTGACCGGCTCCAATTCCAAGTTGATGTCCGGCGAGATCTCCACCTATCTGACAGGGCGCTATATCTCCATTCCGGTGTTTACCTTATCCTTTTCCGAATATCTGGCGTTCAAGAAGGACAGCGGCCGCACGCCAAAGGGGCTTTTGAATGAGTATATCCGCATGGGCGGTTTCCCCATCGTTGCGCTTGGAAATTTTGATGAGCGTTCGTCCTATCAGATCGTCGAGGGGATCTACAATTCCGTGATCACCAGCGACATCACCAAGCGGCACAATATCACGAATTTTGATCTGTTCAACCGTGTGGTGAAATATGTGGTTGAGAATGTCGGCAAAACCTTTTCCGCCAACGCCATCGTAAAATTTATGAAGGGTGAGGGGCGTTCTCTCTCGGTAGAGGCCGTGTATAACTATCTGGAATGGCTGGAAAAGGCTTTTGTGATCTACCGCTGTCAGCGGTACGATATGCAGGGCAAGACCGTTCTGAAAACGCAGGAAAAATTCTATCTGGCGGACGCTTCTCTCAAATATTGCATCATGGGCTTCAATCCGAAATCCGTTGCCGCCATGCTGGAGAATATCGTGTACTTTGAGCTTCGGCGGAAAGGCTACGATGTGTATATCGGCAAAAACGCTGCCAAGGAGATCGACTTTGTCGCCGTGCGGCGGGATGAGCGGATCTATGTGCAGGTTTGCCGCAATCTGCCGGAGGGTTCCGACCGTGAGGTCGCCAATCTCCTTGAGATCAAAGACAACTATCCGAAATATGTGGTAACGATGGACGAACTGGTCACCGGCAATGTCAATGGAGTCAAGATCGTGCATCTGGCGGATTTTTTGTTAGCTGAAGATTATTGAACTTAAGAAAGGATGTGACAAATATGGCAGAAAGAAAATATCAGTTTGAACGATTGACACCTATTGACAATATGGATTTGGATGTTTACGGAGAGGCGATAGATTATGTCTTTGATAATTCTGATATAAAGAATGTTGCGATTTCCGGCGCTTACAGTGCGGGTAAAAGCAGCGTCTTGGCTTCATACAAGAAAAAACACAGTAATTTGCGCTTTCTGCATATTTCTCTCGCACATTTCAAATCTCCCGGCCAAGAAGATGAGGCGGAAGTAAAGGAATCTGTATTAGAAGGTAAAATTCTCAACCAACTAATACATCAAATTCCGTCAGAAAAAATACCTCAGACCAATTTCAGAGTAAAGAAAAAGGTAAACAAAAAAAGTGTTATAAGGCTAACAATTGGAGCGGTATTATTTCTCGTTTCCACTATTTATTTTTTCTGCTTCGATATGTGGAAAAACTATTTAAGTTCTCTACCTGACAACTGGTTCAAAACCATATTAACACCATCCACACATCAATACGCTTTGATGGTAGATGGAGTTTTAATGGTGGCTCTACTTTCATTCGTTGTATATAGATTGATAAGTATACAGAAAAACAAAAATATCTTTCGTAAGCTGAACTTGAAAGGCAATGAAATCGAAATTTTTGAAGAAAGCGATGATTCTTATTTTGATAAATACCTCAACGAAGTATTGTATCTGTTTGAAAATGCAGATGCAGATGTAATTGTATTTGAAGATATGGATCGCTTTAATTTTCACTACTGCTACCTGCTGGGGATCTTCCCGAAAAACAAACCGAAACAAAATAGGCGGCGACTTCATTTTCTCTTGCGTGAGGATTTACGAAAGCTGGACGACATCACCGCCGAAACAAGGCTGCTTGTGCGAAATCGTATTGATACCGCCGAACAGCTTTTTTCATACCGTGACGAGGCGCAAGACAAAATTGCCGCTCTGACCGCTGAGCGAAAACAGCTTTACAAATTGCAGCGGACGGCGGCAGTCAAAGCCGATCCCGAAAAGTCAGCGGAAATCAAAGACCGAATATCCGCATTGTCAAAAGAGCTTGCCACTCTGCGAAAGGAGGTGTCTTTATGTGACGATATAGCCGAACGCTCCGGCGTTATCAAAGAGAAAATCAAAGCCGTCCGAGAGGATGAGCATATCAAAGGAAAGGAGAAAACCGACCATGTACAATTCCGGTGACGCAGCGGAACAGATTGTAAGGATCAGTTTAGAGGGTACGGAAGTTGCCTTAAAGCTGACCGGCTCTGCGGCGAAAAATATCGCCGCTATGATTTATACTGTTCTGAAAAACAGGGACAAGAACAAGACCAAAGGCAGGCAGCGTTTGACCGCTATGCTCAAAAGCGGCAAGGAGCTGAAAGTGTTTACCGTCGGCGAGGAGCATTTGAAGCAGTTTGCAGCCGAGGCCAAGCGGTACGGCGTTGTTTACTGCGCTCTGCGCGGGAAAGAAAAATCCGCCGACGGTATGGTAGACATTATGGTGCGTGCCGAGGACGCTTCAAAAATCAACCGCATTGTGGAACGCTTCAAGCTGGCTGCGGTCGATACCGTTTCTATTAAGCGTGATATTGAAAAATCCAAAGCCGAGAAAACCGCCGCCCCCTTTGCTCCTGAGCAGGAAAAGCCCGATAAAGAGGCAGACGACCGTTTGCTTGACGATTTAATGGGCGTGCCTGTGAAAAAGGAGGAACGAACGCCGCAGAATCCCGAAGTCAGCAAAAATGATTCTTTTGGGAAAGCGGCGGAGAAATCCCATCCGTCCGCGCCTATCTCAAAGAAGCAAAGCAGAACCGCCGAGGGTACTGTTAAGCCGCCCGAAGAACGCCCCTCTGTTCGTGAAGAACTGCGGGAAATCAAGGCGAAACAGCAAGAGGCGGCGGCTCCC
>OIYO01001327.1_pt1 | contig 13843 bp, 16 predicted proteins | sample 1588191 | NCBI WGS metagenome assembly OIYO01 (sample SAMN03283275) | human gut metagenome | biome: human-associated habitat; material: feces | host: Homo sapiens | place: Peru | collected 2012 | reverse complement strand
GGAAGTATTAAATGATGATCCTTCTTTAACTTATGATTATTATTTTAAGCATGTAAAACCTAAGCCAATTGAAAAGACAGGTAAAAATGAGACAGTATGGCGCTGTACAATATGTGGCTATGAATACAAGGGAGAAGAACTTCCTGAAGACTTCATTTGTCCTATTTGTAAGCATCCTGCGTCTGATTTTATAAAAGTGGAGGAAGAAGTATGAAAACAAACAAGTATGCTGGTACACAAACAGAAAAGAACTTAGAGGCAGCTTTTGCGGGTGAGTCACAAGCGCGTAATAAGTACACTTATTTCGCTTCAGTGGCAAAAAAAGAAGGCTACGAACAAATGTCAGCCTTATTCTTAAAAACTGCTGATAATGAAAAGGAACATGCGAAATTATGGTTTAAGGAACTTAATGGAATTGGTAATACACCAGAGAATCTTGAGAGTGCAGCAGAAGGCGAAAACTATGAGTGGACTGATATGTATGAGGGTTTTGCCAAGACTGCTGAAGAAGAAGGTTTCCATGAATTAGCTGTTAAATTTAGAGCAGTTGGTGCAATTGAGAAACATCATGAAGAAAGATATCGTGCCTTACTTCATAATATTGAAACTGCTCAAGTATTTGAAAAGAGTGAAATCAAAGTATGGGAATGTAGAAACTGTGGTCATCTTATCGTAGGTAAGAAAGCTCCTGAAGTATGCCCTGTATGTAATCATCCTCAAAGCTATTTTGAGGTTCATGCCGAAAACTATTAAGGAGAATCAACTATGAAATACAAATGTGAAGTGTGTGGATGGGAATATGATGAGGAATTAGGTTATCCCGATGGTGGCATTGAACCAGGTACTAAGTGGGAGGATGTTCCCGAAGACTTCATTTGCCCATTATGTGGTGTAGGCAAAGAACAATTTGTAGAAGAGTAGCAAACGCTACTCTTTTTAATTACAGCAACCATGCATGGGATTCTCCCCATACACTCTATATAACTAACATCTTGATATCCTAATTCTTTAAAGAATAACATGTATGTTTCTTTGTTGAATTTTCTTTTGAAATCAACACCTAGTTTGTTTATTGAATTGGATACATCATCAACATTTCCAACACTATTCTTATTCATATAAGTGGGAATAATAATCTTTCCATTTAGCTTGCATACTCTATCTAATTCTCGTATTGCTTTAATAGGATCATCTAACAAATGAATCACATTGCCGGCAATTACTTTATCAAAGCTATTATTTGGATAAGGTAGTTTCATGATATCGACACACTCAAACTTGATATTTTGATGCTTCTTTAGTTTTCTTCCAGCAATCTTAAGCATCTTAATCGAATAGTCTGTCGCGATTAAACTATTACATTTTTTGCCAATAGTCCTAGTTAAAAGACCTGTACCACAAGCACATTCTAGTACATCATCAGTAGATGATATTTCACTATTAACAACACTACATAGTTTGATATTTGTTTTCCTATTGATGATGTTGGCAAAAACATCATAGACACAAGCTATCTTATCCCAAAACATTTTTATCCTTTAAATTTAATCTTAACTATTTGCATTTTCATAAGTCCATCACAAACATGAGCAAGAAATCTAAATAAGCCACTGACATTATCTTCTTTTAAATCATTATAGCCTAACATAAAACCCTTACTTGTTACTTCGATATTATTAGACCATAATGATATTTCTTTAAGATTGGATACTGAAAAGTAAGTGCCTATTTCTTTTACTTTTAATGAATTTAGCCATATCGATATCAATTTAACTGTCATTTTACCAGCTGCATCAAAGACTAATACACTATCATTAAAATAACTAGACATTTTAACAATAAGAGATTTAACTTCTTCATCAAGAAAATAATAGAAGACTCCTGAGGCAAAGAAGATTACACCATTTGATTTATCGATTTTATCAAACCATTCAGTATCATTAAGATTACAAGGAATATTATATTCACGTTCACCACTCGGCAATAGTTCGTTTCTAACTTTAATCACATCAGGAAAATCTAGATTATATATCTTACATTTACCATTATCACAGTTTCTTCCTGTATTATCTAAACCACAACCTAAATTAACAACAGACGCAAAAGGATGTTCCTTTAAATATTCATTTACTTCATAGGCAATATCGCTTTGTCTTGCAGCTACTTCTAGGGCACCAAAGCGTTGTATAAGACTCTTTGATTTCTTTTCTATTTCAGAGAAATCATAATCAATTTGATTAATCAAATCTACAGCAGTCTTATCATAATAAATATTTGGATATAGACTAGAACAAATCTTTCTAGAATATAGAGGAATAAGCAATGTCTCTTGGACACTATCTTTCTTAATCTTATATTTCATATACTCACCTAGGTTAGTCATTGCTAACTAATTTAATTCTAATCACATTGTTTTCTTATGTCAACATAGGGTTTTAATCAATATTAATAATCGATAACCACACTATATTTTTATATAATCTATAGTGTAGTTGTCGAAAGGAGGAATTTATGAACGGTGTTAAGAAAATTGAAAAATTATTAAATGATTCTGATAATGGAATAATAACTTCTGCTCAAGTCAATGATTCTGGTATTTGCCGTGATTATCTAACAACACTAGTGGATAATGGCGATATCTATAGATACTCGCGTGGCATTTATATTAAGAGTGATGCTTGGGAAGATGATTTTTATTTGCTTCAACAAAAATATAAAAAAGGAATTTATTCTCATGATACAGCGCTTTATTTGTTAGGTTATTCTGATCGAACTCCTATTAATTACACTATGACTTTTCCACAAGGATATAATTGTAAATCTTTAAAAGATGAATGTCTAATAGTTAAACATACTATTTATAAAAACTATGCACTAGGTGTGATTGAAATAGATTCGCCATGCAAAAATCCTATTTATATTTATAATTTAGAAAGAACTTTGTGTGACATATTAAGAGGCAGTGGTAGTGATATCCAGATAGTTAACCAAGCCATGAAGCAGTACGCTTTTTCTAAGGACAAAAATATTTTTAAACTTATGCAATATGCTGAACAATTGCATGTTAAAAATAAAGTCGTGAGATATTTAGAAATCTTACTATAGTGCTTATTTCGTTTACAATATAAGCACGAAAGGATGGTGATTATATGAATTATAAATTAGATGAATTAGATTATTTAACACCATCAATGGCTAAAGAGAATGGTGTTTCTAAATGGAAGTTTTACAAGTACATAAAAGATAAAGATGGTGTTGAGAAGGTATCTCATGGTATGTATGCCAATAAAGATACTTGGGTAGATAATTTATATGTGCTACATCAAAGATGTCCTAAGGCAGTATTCTCGCATGATGAAGCTTTCTATTATCATGACTTATGTGATAGAGAACCAATTGTTAATACCTTAACTATTTATAGTGGTTATAATGCCCATAGATTAAAGGCAAGTACAAATTGTAAAGTATACACCGTAAAGAAAGAACTATTAGATGTTGGCAAAATCATGGTTACTGATAATTATGGTAATCAAGTACCAATGTATAACTTAGAAAGAACAATCATTGATTTATTTAGAAGCAGAAATAGCATCGAAATTAACGAGTTTGTCACCGTATTAAAAACATACTCTAAAAGAAGAGATAAGAATCTTAGTAATATAAATTACTCAGTGGTGTGGCTACCCCTTTAACTATATCAGTGGTGTGGTCACTAGTATAACGATTGTGTGGTTTCTGTATAACATTTAAGTGGTCAATAATAGAAAAATTAAAAACTCCTTATCTTATAATTGAATTTGACTGTAACCAATTTAAGAAAGGAGTTTTTATAATGGATAATAATATCCAAAACAAGTTTATCATGAACATGCTTAATGTTGATGATAAAGATATCGAGTCATTGGATTGTGTTGATGACTCAAACGGAAATTTAACACTAAACATTAAACTAGTAAGAAAAGAAAGTGATGTATGCCCTGCATGTGGCAAGCCAGGCAAAGTGCACGGTTATAACACCAAGAAGCTTACACATTCAATATTTGCGAATAGAACATGCGTTATCTTCTTTAAACAGAGAAGATATAAATGTGTGGATTGTGATTTAACTTTTTCAGAGTCGAATCCTTTCGCTAAAAGAAATGATAAGTTAACAATTGAAACTATAATCAATATCTTAAAAGATCTTAAGAGAACTAATGTTACTTATAACCAAGTAGCCAATAGGTATAACGTTGCAGCTACTGAGGTTCAAAGAATCTTTGATAAACATGTAAATATAAAACCTCATGTTATGCCAGAAGCTTTATCAATTGATGAACACTACTTTCCAAACAGTGATAGTAATGGTTTATATATGTTTATCATGATGGACTTTCAAACCGGTGACTTTATAGATATCTATCCTGATAGAAGAAAGAATTATCTAACATCCAAATTCTCAGCTATCAAGAATAGAACCTATAACGATAAAACACACAAAAGCGAATTAAGTAGAGTTAAATATATATCAATGGACCTTAATGATTACTATAGAGAAGTATGCAAATTATACTTTCATCAAAGTGTGATTTGTGCCGATGGATTATGTAAAGCTTTACATAATCCATCTTATGTAAAGTAAATATTTATGTAAAGTCTTTTAAAATTGTCCTTTAAATCAAAGGCTTTTCTTTTAATTACTTTACATAAATATTTGATTACTATTTCCTTTAACATAAAGTTAGGAGGAATAGTTTATGGAACAATTGCATATTGAAAAAGAAAAGATGTTCAATTTAATGGAAAGTATCGGTTTTAGTGGGTTTCTAATTAAAGCCAATCGAATAGTTATTGATCGTTACATTGAATTTCTTAATGATCATTTTTATGAACCCAATTTAGAGAGTGCAAAAATTTTTAGTAAAAATTATTTTACACTTTATCCACAAAGTAGAAAAAAAGATTATTGCGAAACTAAAGCACGACGAGCGGTTTATAAATTTATAAGGTTTATTGAAACAGGAGAAATAAACTCAAGATGGATTCCAAAACCTGTAGGGTTAAGTGGAGTTCATTCAAAACAATTTAATCTTTTTATTGAGGATGAGCGGAATAAAGTTAAATATTCGACACTTAGGGAACGCATATATGTAGTTAGAGAATTTAATGAGTATTTAAATTCAAACAATGTCTCAAGTATCACATCAGAAGACATAATAAACTACTTTTTATCATTCACTAAAAATAACACTCATCCACATGCATTCTATCATCGCTCCACAATTATTAAGAAACTATTAAAATTTTTATACATAAATAAATTTCTATCAGAAGATTTATCAGGAGACGTTCCTTACGCAAAGTATCAAAGGCCTAAAGAATTACCATCATCATACACAAACGAAGAAATATCAATGATTTTAAATTCTATCGATCGTAACTCTAAAGTTGGAAAAAGAGATTACGCAATGATATCACTAGCTGTCTATTTAGGACTTAGAGCTGGTGATATTGTAAATCTAGAATTTTCTAATATAGATTGGGAGAATAATTTAATCAAACTGACGATGTCAAAAACAAGTAAAGAAATAACTCTACCTTTATTACCTGAGGTTGGGAATGCACTTTTAGATTACATTAAAAATTCGCGTAGACAATGTGATTTAAAACATGTTTTTATATCAGCTAGTGGCGCATGTTCAAAAATTACAAGTGCCACTTTGTATAACAAGGTTAAAAGTTCTATTAAAAAATCAAAAATTGATACAAAAAATAGAAAACTTGGTCCTCATGCCCTAAGACACTCTTTGGCGACAAGAATGTTAAAACAAGGTCAACCTCTACCTATTATTTCAGAAACTTTAGGACATAGCGATACTCAGGTTACAACCATTTACACTTCTATTGATTATGATTCTTTAAAACATTGTGCTCTTGATGTGCTGCCAATAAAATCTAGCGCATATATGAGTGGAGGTGGATATGACTCTTAGGTTAAGAAGTGATATTTGTGATTTACTTAAACAATACCACGATATAAAAATAGCTAGCGGCACTAAAGCTATATCGATTGATCGCTACATTAACTATATTGATGACTTCTATTTCAACAACAATTTTAAAGAAATGGCGTATACAAAAGAAATGAACTCTTTGTGGTTGAAGAAAAGAAATGATCTTGAAGGCAATTATGTAAGATATACCAGAAATAACTACTTAATAGATTTTCTATCTTTCGTTACATCTCTAGGATATGGTGTTTATATACCTAGAAGGCTTCCTTATAAATCTTCAAATTTCATAGCTTATATTTTTAGTGAAAAGGAGTTAGAAAAATATTTTGAATATATAGATTCATTCTTTTCATATAAAGATCCTATGGTTGCCTTATATGTACCTATTATTTTTAGAATCTTAATTGGTTGTGGAACAAGAATTGGTGAAACACTAGCTCTAAAAGTAGAAGATGTTGACATTATTAACGGCATTATTCATTTAAAAGAAACAAAAAATTCTAGATTTAGAGCAGTACCTATATCCGGTAGTCTTCTTATCGCAATAAAACAATATTGTGATAAGTGCTTATATTTAAAAACTAAGAACGATTTTTTCTTTTCTCATAAAGATGGAAGAAAAGTAAAAGAACAATCTATATATTTAATTCATCGAAAAGCTCTTGATTATGCAAATATCCCTTATATTGGTTCAACAAAAGGACCACGATTACACGATTTGCGTCATACTTTCGCTGTTAATTCATTAAAAAATTTCGAGAAAAGAGGATGTGACTTAAATAATGTATTACCGATTTTAAAACAATACATGGGTCACAGTAATATACACGCTACAGAAAAGTATCTTCAACTTGTAAGTGAAAATTATTTTGATATCTTAGATAAGACAAAGAAGACCGAACAATTGATTATGGGGGCTGGTGAAAATGAATAATGACTTTTCATATTACTTAAGAAAGTTTCTTAGTGAATATCTTCCAAGAGAAAAAGGATTTAACTCAAATGCAATTGATTCATATCGTTATAGTTTTATTCTTTTACTAAACTATTTAAAAGATGTAGGAATAAAAGCTGAAAAAGTAAAAATAATTGACTTAACAAAAGATAGAATTGCCGATTTCCTTAACTATTTAGAAAACAATCGAAACAATTCAATTTCAACTAGAAATTCGCGCTTAGTGGCTATTCATTCATTTTTTAAGTATTTACAATACGAATATCCTGATTATATTGATGAGTACATAAAGATATTAAATATTCCTTTTAAAAAGACAAAAACTAAACAAATGTCTTATTTAACGGTTGAAGAAATGATGAAGTTGATTGGTGTTATTGATAAAAGCGGTGAGTATGGATACCGTGATTATATGATTATTTTATTAATGTATGAATCAGCAATTAGAGTATCGGAACTAATTAATGTTAGATTAATTGATTTTAGATTTTCTAAACCATATTCAATAAAGATTGTTGGCAAAGGTAATAAACAAAGATATGTGCCATTATCTGAACAATTCATGGAAAAAGTCCAGGAATATGTTTTATCTCTCAATAATAAAAAGTTAGAAACTGACTTTCTATTCACAAATCACTCAAATAATAAACTCACAAGAGCTGGTGTTAGCCATATTTTAAATAAATATGTAACTTTAGCTAGAGAGAACAATCCTTCTTTATTTAAAGAAAACGTTACTCCTCATACATTAAGACATACAAAAGCAATGCATCTTTTACAAGATGATGTGAATTTAATTTATATCAGAGATATTTTGGGCCACTCATCTATTCAAACAACAGAAATATATGCAAGAGCAGACTCTGCACGATTAAGACAAGCAATTGAGAAGTCATATAAGGAATTGTCTACAGAAACAAAATGCGAATGGCAAGAAGAAGAAATTATAAATTGGCTTAAATCATTTTAAATGAAAAATATTTATGTAAAGTAATTAAAAGAAAAGCCTTTTATTTAAAGGACAATTTTAAAAAACTTTACATAAATATTTACTTTACATAAGACAGCTTCCATGTTATTTCTTGGATCAATAATAAAATTAATCTATTAATCAATGATGTAAAGAAACATTATCAAAAAATTGATGAGGAAAAAAGAAAAGAAAGAAACGCTTTAGAAAATGTTGATTTCATTAAAAGAAAAGATTCTAAGGAAGTTTATCTATTAAAGAACCATAGATGGGTAATACTTAAAAACGATGACAACATCGATAGATCCCCATTTACAAGAAGAATCAATCAATTGGGTGGTTATTATTCAACCAAAGAAATAGAAGAGTCTTTTATGGAGTTACATCCTGATTTCCCAATAGTTAAAGAGCTTAAAGAAAAATACATTAAGTTTAATAACTATTATCTAGGCAAGCCTATAGAAGCAGCTAAAGGTTTAGATGAGCTTATTAATGAATATAGTGCTTCATCATATACGATGTTTAAAGAATTCGCTATATTACTAGATAAAAGAAGAAAAGAAATACTAGCCTCTTTCAATCTACTTATATCACCATCAAACCAAGATCATATTGAAGATGAATATAGAAGAATGTCCAATGGTCCAATGGAAGGATTTAATAGAAAACCTAAAGACATGAAAAGATTAGCTAGAGGATATACTAACTTTAATTTTCTAAGAAACAGGATACTATGGGCAGAAAGAAAAGATGCACATATCTTAGGTTCACCTATACCAATTAAAGATATTAAAGAAAAATATAAGACCAAAAAGAAACGTGGTCCATATAAGAAACACAAATAATTAAATATCAATATTAGTTACGATTGTATATATGTTGAACGCCAACTTATTTACTAATAATCTATTCAAATTAATCAAAATAAATTAAAACCCATCTTCACTATGATGACTATGTTCTAGTCAAAATAGTTAATGATGGGTTTTATAGACCTTATAATGTTTATTGGGCATATTAAATAAAAAATGAGAGTTATCAAAGTCTTCCAAACCAACATAACTCTCAACCCTAGATAGGCAAATCAATGATATCACTTAAAGTAGATAATTTAAAAGGTGAATTAAATCAACAGTTATATGATGACTATATAAATCTTATTGATGTTCATTCTCTTACTTGTACATGTGGAAATCATGATAACGTCATTCATGGTTACTATAAAAGAAAAGTAAGAACAGATAAGAGTAATATAGAACTTAGAGTTGTTCGTGTTAAATGTAAATGTTGTGGTAAAACCCATGCAGTTCTTATATCGTTGATTATTCCTTATAAGAGTGTTTGTCTAAAAACTTCTATAAGAATTATTAAGAAAGATAATATAGATTCTTTAATGATTGATAATGTAGAAATAGATGAACAATTAATATATCGTATTAGAAAAGTGTTTAATGAAAGATATAAAAAGTGGATGTCTTTATCTAGATTAACTTTCAATGATGATCTAGTACTTAAGTCTTTTATTGATTTTAAGTCAAATTTTTTGCAGGTAAGAAAAGGTCCTTATAACCTAATAGGTGATTCCACATAGGACGATTTCTTAAGTTATATTCTTAAGTTCTATTCTTAATTCATATAGAAAGGACTTAAGAAAAATGGAAGAAAACTTAAGAAATCAAATCGCATTATTTAGATATGGCGTATTAGCACCATATATTCAACGTCAAGTAGACACAAAGGTACCTTGGACATTTTTTAAAAGTGCCGCAGATAAGAAATATCAATATATCGATGGCACATTTAGAAGTGTTTCACCCTCATCTATAGAAAGATGGCTTAAAAGTTATAACGAGAAAGGCTTTGATGGCTTAAAACCACTAGGAAGATCAGATGTTGGTAAACAAAGAAAGATTGATGATGAGTTAAGTAAGAAGATAACTTATTATGTAGAAGGATATCCAAGATTACCTGCTACTCAAATATATGAGAAACTAATAAACACTAATGAGATTACTTCAAAAGAATTATCATTATCAACTGTTACAAGATTTGTAACTACTATTAAGAAATCTAAGGGTTTAAAGCCTATTACTGAATATAAAAGATACGAGAAGGAACACATTAATGAAGTGTGGTATGGAGATACAACATATGGTCCATATATCACAATAGATGGTAAGAAACATAGAGTATATATAATAGCCTTAATTGATGATGCCTCAAGAAAGATAACGGCATGTGAAGCTTTCTTAGAAGATAACTACATAAACCTTATGAAGGTTATTAAAAGTGGTATATCGTCGTGTGGCAAGCCAAAGTTATTTAGCTTTGACAATGGAGCTAACTATAGAAGTAATCAAATGACACTACTTGGTGCTAGAATTGGGGTAGCTATTAACTATTGTCCCGCTTATACACCGACTAGTAAGGCAAAAGTAGAGCGCTTTTTTCTTACTCTAAAAAATCAATACTTATGTCTTATTAAGCCTAATGATTATCATGATTTAAAAAGTTTTAATGAAGATTTAAGAACTTATATCCAAAAGTACAATACAACTCCTCATTCTTCTTTAGAAGATAATATGAGCCCAAATGATAGATTCTATAAAGAAAGTAACATAATCATTGAAATGAGCCAAGAAAAGATAGATAAATCATTCCTTCTAGAACTTGAAAGAACTGTATCACCCGATAGCGTTATAAAAATAGACAATATAGAATATGAAGTAGACTATCATTATCAGAACCAAAAAGTATTACTTAGATATTCGCCAGACTTATCTAAAGTTTATGTAGTTGATAAGAGTGATGACTCATTAAAAGAAATCAAATTATTAGATAAGAAATCAAATAGTGGTGTTAAAAGAGAAAAGATTAGTCTTTCTGAGTTAAGCCAATGATGAACTATACATCAAGATATGGGCTAGAGTTTAATCCTTTTATTAAAAACTCAAAAGAACTATTGGTATTTAACAAGAATTATGAAGAAGCTAAGATTAGACTTGATTATTTATTACAAACTAAAGGACTTGGTTTAATTACAGGAGAACCAGGATGTGGTAAGACTACAATTGTAAGAAACTGGTCTAAAGATTTAAATAATGCGGCTTATAAGGTAATATATCTTCCACTATCAACACTTACTGTTATGGAATCATATAGACAACTAGCTATAGGTTTAAATCTTGAACCAAAGTATAAGAAATACCAAAACTTCATAGAAATACAATCAGCTATTAGAAGATTAAACATTGAAAAGAAGATAACACCAATTATCATCTTTGATGAAGCCAACTATATGCCTTCATCATTTCTGAATGATTTAAAGATATTGTTTAACTTTGACATGGACTCAAAAGATTTGGCTGTAGTATTACTTGTTGGTCAACCTGTAATCGTTAATACATTAAACTTAAAATCCAATGAAGCAGTAAGACAAAGAGTAATAACTTCATATAACGTTGAGACAATGACGATTGAAGAATCAATCAAATACATCACTTCAAAAATTAAAGAAGCAGGAGCTAGTGAACAAATGTTTACAGAACAAGCCATTAGAGCCATAGCTTCTTATAGTTCTGGTATTCCAAGAGTTATCTCAAGAGTATGCGATATATCTTTAATGATTGGCAATAAACTTAATAAAAATATCATTGATGAAGATGTAGCGCTTATGGCAATAAATGAAGTTGGTATATAGATATATGACAAATTATGTATGCACCTATAAAGATGAAAAGTGGTATGCCTCATATAAGATAATTGAAAGATCTGATAAGTATTCAATACTTAAAATAGAAAGTAAATTTAAAGACTTAGAAATATTCTTATGGCATAGTAACAATTATTTTTGGTTAGCTATGCCGAGTGAAACACTATCAATTAATTTAAGCTATCCTGATGATGAATTTTGGAACTATGAAAACTTATATCACAATACTAAAGATGAAATCATCTCTAAGACAATAGTTAAAGGTATATCTACTTACTATAAGGAGATAATATGAGTAAACAAAAAATTCATGAATTATATGAAAAGATAGATTATCTTGAAAGTGAATTAGATATAGCTCTATTTAAAGCTAAGCATCAAAGAAGTGATATTAAAAGATTTCTATTATTACTTATAGAAAATGATATACCTATTCCTGAAGATTTAATTAACAAATACATTAATAAAGGACCTGTTAAACCAACTGTTAAACTACCATTTTGAAAAGTTACTCCACATAAACAAATATTATGTGGAGTTTCTTTATTAAGAAGAATAGATATTATAATTTGGATTGCCTGTATAAAATCATCAAATAATCTGACATTGGTCACCAAATAAATTGATTATCAAATCATAACAATCAAATATATCACCAATTAATTTAGCTAGATAACCTTTAAACAATTTGACGTTCGATACGCTAATATACTAGTTAAAAGTGAATTAAGCGCTAATAGAGTTATGAAATCAGTAACTTCATGGTTAGAGAGAAAACTGTTTCTTAAGGTCAGTGCAACTAAAACCAAAGTTGTAAGACCAAATGACTCAAACTTTTTAGGTTTTACATTTCTTAAACGTTCAGATGAATGGAAATGCAAGCCAATGGATATCAAAGTTCAAAACCTATATGATAAGTGCAAACAAATATTAATCCGTAAGAAAGCAATAGCTATGACTACAGATACACTATTTACAAAATTAAATGAAGTAGTAAGAGGTTGGATTAATTACTTTAGTATAGGAATAATGAAATCCAAAATGGAGAAATTTGGGCAATGGTTAAGACATAAAGTTAGAGTAGTTATACTTAAGAAATGGAAGAAGCCCAAAACAATATACAAAAATCTAATGAGGATGAATTTAAAGTTTAAAAACAGATTTTCTGAAGAAGATGTATATAAAGTGGCAAATTCAAGATTAGGACTATATAGAAAAGCTACAGGGAATATCATTAGCTTTATACTTAATCCAAAAATTCTTTCATATACTGATAAGAAAAAGGGGATAACCGGTTTGGTCAACCCCCTTGAGTACTACTTAGCTAAGTAGCCTGTGACTTAAATATAAATGTAGCGCCGTATACGAGAACCGTATGTACGGTGCAATGAGAGGGGCAGTAATTTTGACAATTACTCCTCTACTCTATTAATTATATGAAGTTCTGCTTACTTCTTTTAATAGCACAACTTCTCTTAATTCATTATGGTTTTCAACACAAGTTTGAAGTGTTAAAAGCTTATCATTATAATCAACACTAATACCTGTGTCATAGAAAACGTTCTTCTTTACAGTATCAATATATTTATCAAATTGTTCCTCTGTATAATTTGGATAATAGAATTCAAAACCATCATTAGTATAAGAGAACTTTTCACCTTCATATTCGTCTTCAATTAACTCACAATAATAAACATAAGCAACCTCATATCTTCTTACTTCATCCTTAAAGTGCAGCTTAACGTACTTATTAGCTTCATAATTATCCTTATCAGTTAACTTAGCCAATGGTGTAAACATATGTGTACGAGACTCATCATATATAGGATAAACATAATGACCAATTAAAATAAGATTTTGATCATCTAAAGTATTAGAAGAATCCAAAAAAATTGAACCCTCTTCATCATATTTCATGGTCTCCCAATCAGTACGATAATAAACATCATTATCCTTACCTTGTACAAAAGGAAGATCAATTAAACCAGACTCAAAACTAATTCTGCCTACATAATCATTGGATTTAACACTATAGGTATCCCATAGTTCTTTAACTAAAGCTTTTTCTTTTTCATCTACTACTTCTTCACTATTTGTATTTATCATATTATCTATCTGAACTTGCAATGCTTTATCAAATCCTTCAGTAAACACTATAGCACGACCTGTTTCTAAATTTGATAAAAATTCTTTCTGCTCCTTATTTAATACAA
>OIYO01001325.1_pt1 | contig 13854 bp, 12 predicted proteins | sample 1588191 | NCBI WGS metagenome assembly OIYO01 (sample SAMN03283275) | human gut metagenome | biome: human-associated habitat; material: feces | host: Homo sapiens | place: Peru | collected 2012 | reverse complement strand
GCTATCCACACCAAAAAGTGCTATTGTTCTATAGCCATTTAGTGACTCTTCTACACCCTCATTTATTTCTATATCATCTTTATTTATATGAACATAATTCATTGTTCCTAATCTGTTGTTTATATATATATATCCTCCAATTCCAACTCCAACTAGAATTAATATTAGAATTAGAATAATAATTCCTAATACTTTTAAAAATTTTAAGAACCCACTTTTTTTCTTTGTAGTTTTTGCTCTTTCATTTCTTTCGTTTTCTATACTATGTTTTCCCATTTGCTTACCTATGTAATTTTTCTTTACATAGTTCCTTTCTTCTAATTTGTATTATCTACACTTTTTTAGACTATACTTCTCATACTATACTACTAAAATACTTTTTTTTCAATATATTTTCTATTTTTTGTTTTTAGAATAATTTATTAGTCCTTTTTATCAGAAATACATATCGTTAATATGAATAAAATTTTATTTTTCAAGTATATATTAAAGTGCTATTTTTCTGTTATTATATTTAATCATTAATTTATTAACTATTAATTTTGAAATATTTGCATACATTATAAGTATAGCAAAATAAATAAATATTAAAAAATAAACACTAATCCTATATTGTAAAACTTTTCTATATATAAATGACACTATAATAATAATACTTGCATGGTTTACATACATTGAATATGTTATCCCACCAAAATATCCAAATATTTTATTATTAAACAATTTACTTGTTAATGAATTGCTATAATTAGCTAAACAAATAAGTATTGATATAAAAAATAGCGAATACATTTCATAATTAGTTTTAAATGTAATTAAGTACATTAATAATATATATGAAATTATTTCAATTAAATATGTAAAAATTTTATGACCATTCATTTTTTTTGTAATATCGTTGAAATATCTGGTATTAATGAATTTTGATAATATTACTCCTATGCTGATGTCTGCACATCCTCTTAGTAAAGGTAAATATAATCCATATACTGTATTCCAATTTTCCAATCCACCCCCTAATGAATTTAGTAAAGAAAATGTTAATATTATAATTAGCGGCGAAATAACTTTTAAAAATAGACTTTCGTCCCTCTTCAATAATTCATAAATTAGAAATCCTCCAAAAATTAAAACAGATAAATACCATAAAGGATAATTAAATGCTCCCTTAAAAATCCCAATATTTTGAGTCAATGATATCTCCGAAAAAGGAACAAATATATATTGTGATAGTTTTTGATTATGTTGTATAATGTGTAGCATAAAACAAAAAATAAAAGCTAAAACATATTCAGGGTACAATCTCTTAAGTTTTTTTATCGTAAAGTCTATCGACGTATCATTTTTATTTTTTTTATAGCTTCTATATAATAAAAATCCAGACAATATGAAGAAAAACTCTACACCAATATAACCACTTTCAATAACCTTAAAATTAATTGTTCCCTGAAAATGATGTAAACAAATTATAACTGTAAAAATAATTCTAAAAAAATCTAATGCATAATTTCTCATATTCTCTATATATCACATCCTTTCTTTGCTCTTTTTTATCTTTGTCGTAATTATTGTAATTATATTTTTCTTTTCATGATAAGAAAATAACAAAATAAATGATATCAAATATCCAATAGCAGCTGCAATTAGAACTGAAAAAGCGAATTTTCCCCAGCTATTAAACGGAAGTAGAATTCTCATTACTGCAAATATAATCATGATTAATAATAGACATCCGGTATTTTTCAAAAATTGTCCAAAGAATGTATACCACTTTACTCTTAAATTTTTAGCAGCATTTATATTATTAAATATAACAACTTTAAGTATCCAATATATAGAACTTACACCAGCAACTGCATAGATACCTAAATTGGTAAACTTTAAAAGTATGATTGTTGTAATTGTACTACAAGTACTGATTATCAATGTTGCCATAACCGGTCTTTTTAATTTATTAGTAACAGTATCTAAAATAAAAAGACTATAATTGTTAACACTTACTACATATGGTAATAATGATAATATTGATAAAATTTGAATCATATTAATTCTGTCATTGCTTTCATGATATAACCACAATATAAAAAATTCTTTACCAAATACTATGAAACCTGCTATTGGAACAATCATTAAAAACGCTATAATCTTAGTAGAATAATTTACTTCATTAACCAGTTCTCTAATTTTCCTTTTTGAATATAATATAATAAAACGAGGACTAAAGATATTAGCTATTGTACTTAATAAATTTTCTATTGTATTTGGAATAGTCTTAGCTATTGACAGTAATCCCATGGCATCAGCACCAATAAATAAATTTGTTATCAGCAAATCCAAACCTGTAAGTAATACTTTGCTTAAATTATTTATAGAATTCCATATTCCTGATTTTACAAGTATATTAATTGAATTTTTATTAAAATCATTTATATCTATTTTTAATTCTGGAATTAATTTTTTAGTTAATCTAATATTGGCTAATAAAACAAATACTGTGAAAATCACACCGCCAATTGTAATATAATATATTTTAGGTTGTAATAAACTAAATACGCATATCAAAAAAATAGCTCTTAATATGTTTCCTATTATGTTCCTTATAGCATCAAGATCTAACCTATCTTTTACATATGTAGCAATTGTGAATATTGTGCTCATAACAGATAAAATCAAATTAATAAAGGCAAGTATAAATGTCATTTTCACGTCTTTTTCAAGTTCATTTGGAACGTCTAAAAAAATATTAATATTACATACAAAAATTATTGAAATTACAGCAATCAATACCGACATAATGATATTCACAAAAAAAACTGAGGAATAATATTGGTTTGCCTTTTTTATATTTCCTTTTGTTATTTCAAATGTAATGAATCTACTAGCCATAGAATTTATTATTACTGTGAAGATACTTGCATAACTAATAAAATTATTAGACAATCCTATAAAGCCATATGCCGCGGTCCCAACTTTGTTTGTTATTATTGGTGTTAAAATAAAACTAATTCCTAACTGCACTATAAATGATATTATATTAGATATTAAATTTATTATTAATCTTTTTTTCTTTTCCATTTCTCTCCTAAATTTTATATAGATATTTAAACTTATGTCCATTTTTTATTGCATATTTCATTCATTTTATATTTTATTGATATCTCACTTTTTATGTTATTAAAAATCCATTCATGAGTAAAAATTATCAAATTTTTGTCTTTCATTTCATCTAACATTTTATAAATATTATTTCTTCTTATATTTTCTAATCTAAAGTCTGTATTACAAATTGCTATATTCATGTCCTCATCAAAATAATATTCATCTTCAAATAATTAATTATTCTGTGTTTCATCTAAATAATAGTCTTTCCTATTTTTTGTATCTGCTCCAAGTAAACTATAATTGTTATTTATTTGTTTTAATAATTCAGCATTTTTTTCTATTTAGAAGAAATTTTTCCAATCTAAATGTATTAGTTATACCTTTTTTCTCACTATTCTTTCTAAGTCTTCTAAAACCTTATTATAATCGTTTACTATACTCGCAGATTCATATTTTTCGTAATCTGCTTTACTATTTAGTGCATGAAACCTAAATCTTAACCAATTTGAATTTTCTTCAAATTCATTTTTATATTTATCAGTACAATTTGCTATATCAAATTTTTCATTATTTTCATAAACAAACAATGAAAACTTGCATCCATACTCATTATTTAAACTTTTTAAACATTTTAATAATTTGTTTTCGAAAATTGAATTATACGTTTCTCTATTTTTGTCCAAATTTGAATAAATTTCAATACAATCATCTATACTAAAATGTATAAATCTACCTAAGTCAGGATTTTCCATATTTATAGCTCTCTTTTTTTCAATATTATATTTATTATACAGTATAATATTAGAAAATAAAGATATAGTAACAATTAATAGCATTAAAAGTATAAAAATTTTTTTTATTTCTTATTCATCTTTTCCTTTTATCACTTTCTTTAACTTATGTTTTGCTTTTTGAAAATTTTTAAAGTTTCTACTTTTTCTATTGAATTTTTCTTTTGCTTTATTGTCAAATTCTAGGTTTGACTCATTTAATTTTGAAGACATAAATGAAGCCATTTTTTCTGTTAACCAATCTCCTGTATCTGTTTTCCTATTTCTTTCAACTTCAAATGTAGGAGTCTCTAATTCTGGAATATCTCCAAAAGCTAAAAACGCATGTCCATTCCAGCAATGTGGATCTGGGCAATTGCATCCTATTGGAATTTCTTTTATAGGTTCATTTACATTCTTAAAAATATTTTGAAGTAGCTTACCTCTATAACACTGTCTCAAAGAGCCATCAACTAATTGAAGTGTATATGACCATGCTCCCGCATAGCAAAATTCATTTCTTTTTTCTCCAAAAATTTTAATCTTATAATCAAACAATTTTGAGTCAAAGCTAGACCAAGTTCTAATAAAATCTTCTTTTGGTAGTTTACTCATCAATGGAACATTTCCATTTTCGATTCTACATACTGTAATATGTGGTAATGCTCCAGTTTCTTTTGTACATTCATCTTTTATTTCATTTATGAACGGTATATATTCATCACTAGGTGTTAATTCAACTGTAAAGGATATATGATTTTCTTTCATTTTACGAACATTTTCGAAAAAGACTTTTGTTAATTTGAGCCTTTTTAATTCTAAAAAATGATATGAGAATTTGATAAATAAACGTTCTCTTAATTCAATAGGCCACTTAGAAATCTCGTTAAACTTAGGTGTAATTGTCCCATTTGTAACAATCATGCAATAATGTCCTTCTTTTAATAACTCTTTGATAATAGGTAGTAGTTCTTTGCATAGCATCGTTTCTCCTGCGCCACAGAAGTTTAACATCAGATTTCCGCCCCATCTTTCCTTAGAAAGAGCCTTTCTTATTAATTCTGGTGAAAATTCTATTTTTTTAGAGTTTTGCTCTTGTTTCCATTCTTTCCAAGTTGAAATATAACAGTATTCACACTTAAAGTTGCAAGTATAAATTGGAACAAAACAGTCAATAAATTTTTTTATTTTATCCATTTCTTTACTCCTTTAATAATTTCTTTTCTTAATTTTTCAAATTCCTTTTCTAAATTAATATCCCTTGTTGAATTGCCTTTTTTAACGTCATATTCTTTAATATAACTAACATTTGACAACCATTTTTTGTATGTTTCACTAAGCTTTTTATTTGTATTATCAATAAAATAGCAATTAGTATCAACTAAATATGCAAATATCATTGCATGTAATCTGTTTGTATATAGAACATCACATGACGCTATATTATTTAATATTTTGTAAAATTCCTCATATCTATTCTCATAAGCGAACTCATCTTTTTTCAAAACGGTATCAAATACAATTGCCTTTTTTGCATTTATTTGTAATAATATTTCTTCTTTAATCTTTAGTTTGTTTACGTCTTCTTCTTTGTCATTTCTAAAACATATACCAATTTTTCCTGTTTCTTCTTTTCTAATATTTAAACTATCTTTCAAAGATAAAACAATATCTGGTGAAATCTTAACTTTTTCTCTTCCAAAATATTCTTTCATTTTATTATATGATTTTTCTTCACGTGCTAATATTAAAATTTTTTTGCTTTTTTTTACTGTTCTAATAGTTTTAGCTAATGACTTTTTTCCCTCTTTATCATTCGTAAAATCAATAGTTTGTGGAAAACTTATTATGTAATTTTTACTAAAATACTTTATAACCGTTCTTCTTAATTCCTCATAATATTCATATATATTTCCCATATTTCCGCCACCAATAATGGTTATAATATCATTAGCTTTTATATTTTTTTTAATAAACTTAATTAATGATAGTGTTTTATCTGCAGGAATTTCAATAATCTTATAATCTGGAAAACATTTCTTTAAAAATAGATTCTGAGCATATGTTATCGCAATATCTCCAATGTTTGGATAATCTGCCGCTAGAAAAATAAATATTTTATTATCTTCTTTTTTAAAATTGTGTATTCTTTCTTTACTTGTAATTATTTTATACTTTTTCCAAATATTTGGTAACTTTTTTCTAATTAATTCTTTTATCATATTCTATCCTTTATACATTTTTTTAATTTTACATAAGTTTTATATAGATTCCTATTTATATAAAACATATTTAAAGAAACATTATTCATGGCTTTAATATCATTTTTTAAACTCTTATATAATGGCTTATATGCTTTATAATACATTTTATATTGTTCACTATTATACAATTCCTTATAATTCCCCATTATGGATAAATAATATAAAGTTTTAACATTTAATAAATTGTCTAATTGTATTATATTGTTTAATTCTGGGTATTTGTTATATAAATATTCATTGCGCTTAAAGAAAGCAAATTCTTGATCTTTAATTCTTTTTTCTGTGATATTTCCTAATATACTGCTTTCTCTTTGAATATAATGATATAGCGGAATATTTTGGTACACTACTTTGCTTGAATTTTCTATTAACTTATATGTCGTACTAACATCCTCCATTAATTGTCCTTTAGGGTACCTAACATTATTAAAAAGATTTATTTTATATAATTTATTCCACGCATGATTTGTTAAAGTATTCTGAAGAATTAAATCCTTTATAGCATCAAATGTATTAAATTCTTTAAATTTGTAATTATATTGTTTTTTTGATAAAACCTTTCCATTATCATCTTCTTCTATAAATTCACAAATTGAAATATCTGAATTGTATTTCTCTATATTTCTATATAATATCTCTATCATTTTTTTTTCTACCCAATCATCTGAATCAATAAATATTATATATTCTCCATTTGCTATTTTTATTCCAGCATTTCTAGCATCAGACAATCCTCCATTTTTTTGATGAATAGTTCTTACTCTTTGATCTTTCTTTTTATATTCTTCAATAATCTTACCACAATTGTCTGGTGACTCATCGTCCACAAGAATAATATCTAAATTACAATATGTTTGTTCTAAGATACTATCTAAACATTTTCTTAAGTATTTTTCAACATTATATATTGGCACAACAACACTAATAAGTTTTTCCATATTTACTCCCTCATCAATAATTCTTCAATCTTTTTTGACTCTATTTTTATATCAAATCCTTTTATTTTTATCTTTTCATAATTATCGCATCTATTTAAATTAGAACTTAGAATTTTAATAGCCCATTCCTTTGGTTTTTCATCTAATGAGATAAGTTCAACATTTTCTCCGATTACTACTTGTTCTGAAATGCTTTTCGAAGCAAAAATAGGTAGTCCATTTGCCTGCGCTTCAATTAATACAAGTGGTAATCCCTCAAATAAGGATGGAAATATTATCGCATCTACAGATTGCATTATTTTTTCAACATCATTTCTAATTCCCAATAATCTAACATTATTTTCGAGCTCTAATTTTTTAATCTTATTTTCAATTTTAGCTCTGTCCTCTCCATCACCTATTAATAATAATTCTACATTTCCATTCATTTCATTTATATTCTTAAATATGTCTAACAACATAAGTTGGTTTTTTTCAAAATGAAGTCTTCCAATGTGTGCAAAAACAAGTTTCGAGTCTATGTTTAATTTATTTCTATATTCTTGTCTAATTTTTTCATTAAATTTAAACTTATTATAATCAATTGCATTATTAATACAAACAATCTTATTTTTTTTCAAAATATTATTGGTAAAAAACCAATTATTTGCATCTTCAGAACACGTCCAATAGTCTGTAGCATATTTTTTTAATCTAAATTTATTTATTATATGTAATATCTTTCTAGCCTTGGAATCCATATTTTGTGAATTATGGCAATGAACAATTCTATACTTTATTCCATATTTTTTTGCATATTTTAAATAATCTATATTTGCTAAACTGCATATATTAACCCAAATAGTTTTGTATTTTACTGCATTATTCTTGAAAAAACTCCTTAATTCTTTATAATATAAACAAGCATTATTGCTTCTTGACGTAATTTTGTATATTTTTCCACCCAATTTTTGTATTTCCTCTTCATATGCTACCTCTGGAGAATTACAAAGAAAATCAAACTGTATCTTGCTTTTATCAATTGCTCGATAATAATTCATAATAACACTTTCAATTCCTCCAGGATTTTCAGTCATTCCAAATATTAATATTCTTACCACTATTAATCTTCTCCTTTTTTATTAACAAATTAATTAATACTAATGCAATCAATATAGTCGGACTAGAAAATTGCCAAATAGCAAAAGATTGAATTAGTCCAGTTATAATTATTAGGTATACAATATTAATCTTCATTGTTTTCTTTGAAATAGCACTTATATAAATTCTTTCAACTATTATTCCATAAATGAAACTAAAAACAATAATTCCAATTTCTTTGTAATCTAAATAAAAGTTGTAAAACATTGTTGCATATGCATTATAATAGTCCGTCGAATCCATAAATATTCTTACCCAATAAGTTTGTGGTTTAGTTACCTTTTTAGCTAGATCTTCTGAATTGCTAAATTTGTAACCAGTTATCATCTTTACAGTTTTTTGTACTAATAAATAGGGTCCATATGCAGTTGCTACACCATTTGTATTTACTTCTTGTTTGTCAATTACATCTATCATCTGTGAAAAATATGGTAGTGGCAAACTAAAATATGCATATATCGAATTCACTTTATCATTTTTTTGGTTTGAAGATCTTATTATAGTTAAGCTCAAAATGCAAATTGTCATTAAGACAATAACTATTTTAGAAAATTTTTTTACATTTTCATTTAATTTTTCTTTATTTAATAACATTTCTAATACTAATTGTATCACAATTAGTATTAATGGCATACGTCCTGTAGTTGAAAAAACGTAAAGGATTATCATCACCATCGACTCAATTATAAGTATTTTGTTAACTTTTTTATTTATAATTCCAACAATTATAGTTGGTATAGTCAATGAAATTATTAGTGACATAGTCCAATCAAAAATTGTAAAAATTTTTTCATTGTCAATTAGTGACTCTTTTCCATATGAATAATATAGTGCCCTTATTGTGTTATAATTTGTTCCACTTTTTAGCAAAATAATAACTCGAATTGAGAGTGCAAGCACCATTATTAGCCCAACAGTTACTAATATAAACATGAATTTATTATTTATGATTTCATTACAATTTTTTTCATGTTTTTCTATATGTCCTTTTTTCTTCATAGATATAATTCTACACAAAAAAGCTGCTACAATAAAAGCAATCAGACCTATCGAAATGAGTCTCACGGCTTTTTCAGAATAATCTATCATATTATACAACTTTAAAGAAGAAAGAAAGATTGTTAATAACCATATTCCCGAAAATATAGTTATAGGATTTTCAACTCTTTTTTCTAAAAATATAGAAACTATTAAAGTTAATAATAAAAAAATTATTATAAAATATATCATATCATTTTTTTCCTTTTCGTTTATTTTGCATTTGCCTTATTTTGCAAATGCAACTCGTCAATATATATAATTTATGTTTCAATGTAAATAAAGTAACTTTTCTGGTTAGAGAAATCATCTTATAATTACTTTTTTCTATTCCTTCTTTAAAATTATTATAATTGCAGATTTTTCTCAATAACTTCTTTTTATTTTTTATATTATTTTCGGGGTGAAAACAATAGTTTACAGCAATAAGCATTACATGGAATGCAATAAAGTTATAAAAGTTATTCTTTATTTCTTCTTGTAGATAATTCTCAAATATATACTTTTTATTTACCTCAATAGATTTTGAATATTTCTTAACGTAATTTGTATCAAATCTTTTTACTGCAGAGTCATCATTAATTCTATAATTGTATAATTCTTTTTGTACATACACAGCTCTTTTTAGATTTTTTGATATTTTAATATTAAAAAGTGCATCTTCTCCAACAACTATGCTTTCATCAAATCTATTTTTTCCAATTATATCAACATTAAAGATTTTAGTTGTACAAAATCCAAATCCTGTCTGTGGATTTAGTACATTTATTAAATAATCATTAGAGTCAAAATCCGTCTTTTTAGCTATTGCACTTATTTTTTTTGTCTTATCATTATATACCCTATTATAACCACAAATTACAATATCTGCAGATTTATTGGTTGCAATTTTCAACAAATCTTCACAATATCTTTTTTCAATCCAATCATCTGCATCAACAAAAACAATCCAGTTTCCTTTTGCATTATCTAAACCAACATTTCTTGCAGAGCTAACCCCTCCGTTATTTTTGTTTATGATTTTTATCCTATCGTCTTTTTTAGCATATTCGTCACATATTTTAGGACAATTATCAGGGGAACCATCATTAACTAAAATTATTTCCAAGTTACTATATGTTTGATTAATTACACTATCAATACACTGTCTCAGATATTTTTCAACTTTATATATTGGTACAATTATACTAATTAAATCATTCATGTTTTTTCTCCTAAAAACTCTTTTCATACTTTTTGCCTGTAAATTTTGCCTTTAAAAAAGAAAAGCCCTTTTTCCACCAGTTTACATTTTGCATATCTATAACTTTTACTTCTTCATATTTTATTTTGTTTGTATTAATCCAAACATCTAATAATAGTTCAGAAATTCTTCCGTAAAATCTACTATGAAAGTTATCATATTTTGAGCTATCTACTTTCTCTTCCAATTCAAATAAAATATCGAAAAGCCAAGTACAATACTGATTTAATATTTCTTTTTTCATTATGAACATATTAAACATATGTGCTTTTTTTCTTGTATGTAACTTTTCAAATTCTATTAAATAATCCGGATATTTTTTTTCGATTATTTTTTTAGTTTCATCTAATGGTTCAATATACATTGTGTGTTTATAATGATTATACAAGTTTTCTATATAATAATTTCTCTGTTTTGGTAAAATTACATCTGTATTTTTTAAAATTTCATTTACCTCATTTTTTTCTAAAACAATATTAAATCTTTCATTTTCAGTCTTTGCTTTCTTACTTTTAATTGCAAAATATCTTCTATAATGAACAAGACCAATATAATCTGCATCTAAATTTTTCCAAGCCCAGTATAAACCTGTTAATTCACAAAAAAATGGATTCTTTATAGAAATATTTTCTCCTTGATTGTCTTGTTTATATCCTTTTATAATTTGTTTTCCTTCAGCCCCAACTTGTACTGGCAAATACATATCATCTTTTGGCATCTGATATTCTTTATGAGCTGCTACTATTATCTTTACGTTTTTCAATTATATTGCTCCTTCTTTTCCAAATACTTTTTTAAATGTTTTTAATATTATTACTATATCTCTTTTATTTCCACATCTGCTCGCATATTCTTCATCTAATTTTAGTCTATCTTCAAATATAAGATTTGAACGACCTGCAATTTGCCATGGTCCAGTTAATCCAGGCTTTACATTTATTATGTACTTATAATACTCTCCCATATCTTCTTTTTCTTTTGGAAGATATGGTCTAGGACCAACTAATGACATTTTAGATGTTAAAATAGCAAGAAATTGTGGCCATTCATCTAAAGAAGTCTTTCTTAAAAATGCTCCAGTTTTTGTTATTCTTGGATCATTTTTTAGCTTTTTGTTTTTGGCATACTCTTCTGCTTCTTTAGGATGAGTTTCTAAGTATTTCTCTAAAATATCGTCTGCTCCAACAACCATACTTCTAAATTTATATATTTTAAATATTTCTCCATTCTTACCAATTCTTAGTTGATCATAAAATAAAGGCCCTTTTTCCTTATTTATTTTTTCTATACTCCAAACAACAATTGTAATTGGAACCAATAAAATTGTACCTACTAATCCTGCAATTATATCAATAACTCTTTTTATTGCAGCACTAATAAAGTTTCTAATCGTTCTTTTTTGTATTCTTTCATTATGTTCTTTATTTCTTTTTCTATATTCAGTCAACTCTTCATTACTCATTTTATTAATTATATTAAGTACATTGATTTCAGTTTTGCGTTGTCTTTTTTCTACTACACCGCTGTCAAATTTAAAAATATCTTCTTTGGTTGCCAAATTTAATCTATTCAAAACAGAAAACCCCCTTTTTATTTTTTGTGAATTTGTGTGTTCTGTTTTATTTATTCTTTTACCGCATTCTAGTTTATATAAATGGACACCTTTAATCAGAACCGTAAGAAGTTTTTTTATAACAACTTGTATGCTTTAGTTACTTTAGTATTGATGTTTATATTTACTACTCTATAATATCAATAATACTTGTGAACTCTTGCAAACTAAGATAGTTCAGCTTCATCTATCTTCTTGATTCAATAAATGAAATCTAATGTTTTTGTTTTGAATTCTAATTTATAGCCATCCATATATTTATATAATATCATATATTAACTATTCATGTCTTATTATAATGATTTATATGTATTACTGTCAAGTATAACCTGACATTTTTATTTTTATTTATTTATTTTGTTATAAATTAATTTCTAATACTTACAAATTAATCAAAATATTCCAATATTTTCCTTGCCTTCACTTTTACTAATATAAAAAATAAGCAAAGTTCAAATGCCTATTTGTAATAAACATTCTCTCTTTGCCTATTTAATAAAAATTTTATCATTTACTCTTCTTTATATATTTTTATAATGCCAAATTTTTAATTTATTTTTTGCATTTTCTCTTTGGTAGTTAAATTCTTGAAAATTACTTCTGTCTGCACAGTCAACTTCCTTATTATATTTTTTATTTAAATACATTCTGATGTTTGATTTTAAGTTTACATCTTCAGTGTTTTCATAAAGTCTTATTATATCAGGAATTGCGTCAATAGATAGCTTTTTCAAATATTTAAAGTCTATTTCAGCCTCCATTTCAATACTACCCATTTTAGTGTCTGTTATATATTTATCTACATTCTTTTTTGCAATTGTCTTATCTACATTTGTAAAATTAACTAATGCATACATTATACTAATAATTACTATATAAGATTTTAATAATTTTACTTTTTTGCTAAAAATGTACGCAATTGTTGGAATTATAAGCATAAACTCTGTTGCTAGTATAAAATATACCATTAATCTTAAAAATGTATAGCCATATTCTTGTTCATATAAATACATTCTTAAGAATGAAGAACATATCATAATTCCAGTAAATATTATTAAAAATAGATTCATTATTTTAGTATAAATACTTACAAATTTTGTTGTTTCTCTTTTATTTGCATTTGTAAGTAATATAATTACAAAGTTAATAATTGTAACAATCATTAATTGGAAAAATCCTCTTCTTGCATATATTGCATAATCCAAATTTTCTTTTGCTCCAATTTGCATAAATAAATATGTAAATTGAATGATTGAAAACAATAAATATACAATGTTAAGGACAGTTAAAACTGTATTTACTGTGATATTTTCCATTCTTATTCCTTTGGTTTGTATATTTTTATTTGGCTCTGTATCGAATTTAAGAATATTGCATATAAAAGCCATAAAATAGATACATACGCAAGAAAATACAAGTATTCTAAAATATAACGAAGTCCAAAATTTAAACGAAAAAATACTCATAATAATTTCTTTAATTGGTTCTAATATCTGTGCAAAAACTGTATCTGCTGAAATTAATAGTGCTAAAATAATAATAAGTAATGGAATTGATATTAATAAACCTGTTAAAATTTGTTTAAATACTTTCGTTTCTGTTATTTTTTCTTTTACGCTTTCTCCATTTTTGGGTTGTTTTCTTTTAAAAACATTTTCAGATATTACTCTTACTGCTTCAGCTATAAAACCGAATGGTCTAAATATTATTAAAATTGTATTTACTATAATATTTTTTATATTAAATT
>OIYO01001323.1_pt1 | contig 13866 bp, 13 predicted proteins | sample 1588191 | NCBI WGS metagenome assembly OIYO01 (sample SAMN03283275) | human gut metagenome | biome: human-associated habitat; material: feces | host: Homo sapiens | place: Peru | collected 2012 | reverse complement strand
CTTCCGCCATTCTTATATATGCTCCAATGACCATCACTATTCTTCTTTGCGTCAATTGCAACAACAACACACTGGCTTCCGAACTTATCGGCTGCATCAGATATAAGCTGCGGATTCATAATAGCTGCCGAATTAATTGATATCTTATCAGCACCTTCTCTTAAAAGCACCTTAAAATCATCTGTGCTTCGTATTCCACCGCCTACCGTAAACGGAATAAATACTCTTTCTGCCACTCTTCTTACAAGATCAACAGTTGTGTTTCTTCCGTCGCTTGATGCAGTAATATCAAGAAATACAAGCTCATCTGCACCTGATTTGTCATACATCGATGCAACCTCAACTGGATCACCTGCATCTCTTAAATCAACAAAATTAGTTCCTTTAACAACTCGTCCATCCTTACAATCAAGGCATGGTATAATTCTTTTAGTAAACATGAGCAACTCCTTTAAGCAATTATAATGATGCGAAATTCTTTAATATCTTAAGTCCTACATCGCTGCTCTTCTCTGGATGGAACTGGCATGCAAACACATTGCCACTCTCAACCGAAGCATGAATATGTGTAGTGTATTCGGTAGTTGCAGCAACAATTCCCTCATCTGCTGCCTTAAGATAATAGGAATGTACAAAATATACATATGGGTTACCTTCGAGTCCCTTAAAGAGTCTCGCTCCCGGTTTAACATCAAGAGAATTCCAGCCCATATGTGGAATCTTGAAGCCATCCTTAGCAGGAATCTTTAATATCTTTCCTGGGAGAATATCAAGTCCCTCTGCTCCAGGAGTCTCATCACTTTCCTTAAACAAAAGCTGCAGTCCAAGGCATATTCCAAGAAATGGTGTTCCACTTGCAGCAACCTTTTTAATAGTATCAACAAGTCCAAACTTATCAAGATTATTCATGGCATCTCCAAATGAACCAACACCCGGAAGAATAACCTTATCCGCCTGCAGGATTTCACTTGAATCTCTTGATACGATAACTTCCTCGCCTAATGATACTAAAGCCTTTTCAACGCTGCGCAAGTTGCCAGCATCATAATCAATAATTCCAATCATCCTTCTGTCCTTCCATACACATGTATTCTGTAATAATCAGTAAAATATTATCACAAAAAAATCGTCTTAACAATATTTGACAAGTTCTTTTATAAACTGTGCCCCATTCATCTCACAGGCGAAAGCTCTGTCACTGATTTCCTTAGGAATCTGGTAAAATGTGCTATGAACACGGTACAGCTTAGCCTTCTGGTTAATCATGACAATTCTCTCGAATGGCCATCTTATAATGTTAGGATTAGAAAAATCCTCGCCCAGCTCTATAATAACAAGCTTCTTTGCAAGTGAAGAAGAAAGCCATTTGTTATAGAAATCCCACTGTTTCTGCTCTTCTTCGGCGGAAGACTCATTAGCCGGACAGACTATACGTCTTTCGTTAAATCCTGCATTTCTTATTCTTCCTTCTTTATCAGTAGATACGATAAAATAATTCACATGCTCCATCGACTCAAAAAGCTTCTTAAGATTATCATTAACCTCTGCATCATCCGAATTATATATCTCTTTTCCAAGTCCGAAAAGCACATAGTCTGCGCTCTTTATATCTTCCATTAAATCGTTATAAATCATACATACCTCCATTTCATAACCAGATGATTATAACATCTTTTTTGAGGATTGTCATTGCACAAAAAAGACGCCATCCATGTCAGATGGCGTCCTATAAGAGGAAGTGTAAAATGAAGAAAATTATCTAATTAATACCAACGTTATTCACGTTCAAATTTCTATATCAGCATTATAGCAGATTGTTATTAAAAATACAATCATATTATTAAATAATTATCTTACCGGTCTTATAATGCTTCTGCTGCACAGATAAGTTATAAGGAAATATCCTCCATAAATAACTGCAACGAATGCGAGCGTAAGCCCAATAGATGCTGCCATTGAACTCATTCCCATAGTTGCAAGAATTATGTTAATAAACTTAATTCCAAACACAGAATGTATAAGTGCAAGAATCAGTGGAAATGCGAAGAATATTCCAATCTGCTTAAAAAGCGCCATATCAATCATTCTCTCATCAACTCCAAGCTTCCTTAACATTCCATATCGTTCCTTATTGTCTGCACTGTCTGACAATTCTCTCAACGCAAGAATTGCTGCACTGCTTATAAGGAATATAATTCCTAAATATAAGGCAATAAATGTAACTAATGCTCCAAGCCCGACACTGCTTTCAGCCAGGTCTATTCTGGAAATCCAGTAAATGAAGCTCTTTTTATATGATATATTTTTCATTAAATTGTCTAACTGTGTTTCAATAGAATATCTTTCTTCCTTAGTGTCTGCCCTATAGTCAGCACTAAGCCCCATACTGCGTACCTGCTGTGGTTTTACCGCATTATCAGGCACAACAAGAATCCCATCATTCATATTCTGAACACCAATCTGTACAAAACCATCCTTGCATTCATTATATCTTGGTTTATACTCTTTTCCATTGACAGATAATATAATTCCTTTCTTTAATGCCTGATTCCTAATCATAACCATATTCTTATAATCTGCCACTATAATATATTCATCGTCATTAAGTTCATACGTACTATTACCATACAGCCTTGCAACAGAATTATAATCGCTAATAGTCATTACCGGCATAATAGCCTCTGCAATAAAGTGATAATCATCTGTATAAACATCCCCTAATGTATCTTTAACTTTCAATCCGGTGTTGTATATATTATATTCTGTAACATTTTTAAAATACTTCTGCGCATCAAATCCACTGTTATTAAGCGTTTCTATTATACTTAATTTGGAATCTTCCAGCATTTCCCTGTCTTCTTCATTCATATCCTGTGCTGTCTCATATGCCTCACTCATCGCATCATATGAATATTTTGCAAGCTGTACATCAACAGGACACATACTGTCCAGATCCTTTGAAAGCGAATCCTTCATTGAAAGTGCTGCAGAAAGCACGCTTATTGTGATAAACAGCATGATACATATAACAGTTGTCGAGAATACAGTAGTGTTAATCTTGCTGCAGAACTGCCTTAACACAAAGCTGTTCACACCTTTATAATACACACTCTTAATACTTGTGAATATTCTTATCATAAAACCTGAGACTGACCAGAATATTAAAAATGTAGCGACACAGCCAAGTGCAATAGGAACGCCTATTTTATTAATGATATTTATTGACTTAACACCCCTTGTAACCATCCAGTATGCATAAGAAAGAATACCAACACCTATGACGAATACTATTGTGCAGACAACCGGGTTCTTCATGGTAACCTTCTCAGTTTTCTTACCTGCATTGAGAAGATCAATAAGCTTACATCTGCTGATACTGAATGTGTTAAATATCATAACTAACACATACATAATTGCAAAATATATTAAAGTCTTGACGCATGCCTTCATTGAGAATATGAATTTAAACTTAGTCATATCAGCATCAAACATATTAGCAACAATCACGCTCATAAACTGTGAAAGGATTGTACCAATAACAAGCCCTGCCACAAGTGAAACAATGCCGATAAGCAGTGTCTCAAAGAAAAGAATCACTGAAATCTTTCTCTTGCTCATTCCAAGTGTAAGATATATGCCAAACTCCTTATTACGTCTTTTAATAAGAAAACGGCTTGCATATATAATCAGAAATCCAAGTATGCACGATACGAATACGCTCACGCCTGAAAGCATGTCATTCATCAGCTTGATAATATCCATCATATTTGCTCTTACATCAAGCATAACGCTCTGACTGTCAATTGCATTAAACACATAAAATATTGCAACACCAAGAATAAGAGTGAAGAAATAGACGGTATAATCCTTTAAACTCTTCCTGATGTTCTTTAAAGATATCTTAAAGAGCATTATTAAGGTCGCCTCCTAACAATGTCACAACATCAATGATTTTATCAAAAAATTCTTTTCTTGTAGATTCGCCTCTGCGTATCTCATTAAAGATTTTACCGTCCTTGATAAATATCACTCTGCCTGCGTAGCTTGCAGTAAATGCGTCGTGGGTTACCATAAGAATTGTTGCCGAAAGCTCAGTATTAAGAAAATTAAAACTCTCAAGTAACATCCTTGATGACCTTGAGTCAAGCGCTCCCGTCGGCTCATCAGCAAGAATAAGCTTTGGATTCGTAATAATGGCTCTTGCACTTGCTACCCTCTGCTTCTGTCCGCCTGACATCTGATAAGGATATTTGTTTAATACATCTTCAATACCAAGCTCTCTTGCAGTCTGTCTTACTCTTAATTCAATCTCCCTAGCCGGAACATTCTGTATAGAAAGCGCCAGTGCAATATTTTCAAATGCTGTTAAAGTATCAAGAAGATTAAAGTCCTGAAAGATAAAGCCTAACTCCTCTCTTCTGAACTTGTTAAGCTTATTGCCCTTTAACTGGGTAATATCATTGTCCCCGACATATATCTTACCTGTAGTCACCTTATCAAGTGTTGATATACAGTTAAGAAGTGTCGTCTTTCCTGAACCGCTCGCTCCCATTATAGAAACGAACTCTCCCTTTCCAACCTCAAACGAAATATTGTCAATCGCTTTGGTAAGACTTGATTTGTTTCCATAATACTTTTCAATGTTATCAATCTTAAGTATTGTTTCCATAATAATTAATTCCTTTCATTTAGATTAATTATGTTTTACCACTTAACTAATCTGGTGTCGTTTGTTCAATATTACGGAACATTACATTTTTGTAACATTACGTCAGTACTATGTAATGATACTACTAACAGGTTTTATTGATAATTCTGCCATCTGATATCTCTATAATCTCATCAGATAGCTGGTCAAGTTCTTCTTTATCATGGCATGCAATAATTATAACCGCATCTCTTTTCTTCTGTTCATCTAATATATCATGAACCTTCTCAACACTTACCTCATCAAGTGCATTAATCGGTTCATCAAGAATGATTATATCAGGGTTTTCCATAACTGCTGCCGCAATTCCTAACTTCTGCTTCATTCCCAGAGAATACTTTCTGTAAGTTCTCTTGTCATCCGGATCAAGTCCGATATCTTCAAGTGCCTTTCTTATCTGTTCATCACCAATTCTGTTCTGAATAGATGCCAGCACCTTAAGATTCTTAAATCCTGTATAATTACCTATAAATGCAGGATTCTCAATTAACACGCCTATACTTTCCGGAAAAGATATATCTTTTCCAAGTATCTTTCCATCAATATCAATTATTCCTGAATCCGGAGTAATAAGCCCGCATATTGCACGCATAAGCATAGTCTTTCCCGAACCATTCTTTCCTCTTAATCCATATACCTTTCCACCTGTGAATTCCAGATTGATATCCCTTAATATTGGTGCTTTCTTTATTGTCTTATTAACATCTGTTATTTTAATATACATTTTTTAATCCTCCCTCACAAGAATATCTTTTTTATTAAATCCAATCATACCGGCCACATACACAACAATATACACGACAATGCATACTGCGACTGACTGCCATACCTGTATTCTCTGTGCATTATACACACTGCTTCTTACCACCATAGAATTATTTCCTATCATAATCGGATTGTTTATAAATACTGACATAACATTCCATGCCATAACTGCAAGCATGCCAATCATCGGATTCGTAAACATGGAGATTGTCATCTGAACCAGTGCTGTTACCAAAGAAACAACAACCGGCATTACAAGCATATACACTATAATCCACACATTTGCCGGATTATCCGGAACAGACTTATTACTAATCTTTTCAAAAAGCTCATAATTAACCTTCATGCTCAGATTTCCATTACATAATCCATATACAAATGCTGTTGCATACTGAACCACATATACAGAAAGTACAGTCAGGCAGTTCCACAGACATTTACTGTTCCACCACAACCTTCTGCTTCTGCATTTCATAAGAAAATCAATTCCTACGCCTTCACAGTCATCATTGCAATAACTGTATATCATGAACGGCACAAGAAACTGAATCAGCATCCACACAAAAGGAAATACAATCTTTCCCTCCTTAATAATAAGAACAGGATCATAACCGCCCTGAATAAAGAATATCGTATCCATCATTCCGAATTCATGATTTCCTAATATTATCAGCACTCCGGCAAGCATAAGAACAGCGATTAAATATCTGAATCTGTCAGCATAGAAACCTCTTGCAATATCATGCCATATAACGCCTCTTATACTTTTGTTACTCATCTTCTTTTTTATATTCATAATACTCACGCTTTCTTTGAAGAATAAGACCTGCAATAATCAGAACAGCCATAATTAAAGCAGCTATGCCAAGCTTTCTGGCGCACTCTTTGTAACTATACCATGCAGCCCCGAATATAATCAGCTTATGGTAGGTAAGCGGTATAAATATATCTACTCCTGCAAATATAATAACAGCCACACCTGATATAACATCTGACGAAAATATTATTTCAAATATAATTCCTATAAAACATGTTATCGCAATCATCAAAGCCATTAATATCCAGTAAACAAACATTACCTGTATGCTTGTCACCTCACCTGCCGGCAATACATCCAGATTCATTAATTTATAACTTGAATAACTGTTCCAGTTAAAAAATACATCAAATTTAGTTGCTGCATATGCAATTGCAGCCAGCTCATATATTAACGACAGCACTGCCGAATACACTATCGTACAGATACTCTGCCACAGATATATTCCTGCTCTCGAACTGTATTTCAGAATTATCATTGGATCTCTGTCACATTTCATCATTCTCTGATTGCAGACAGATGCTATAATCATCATAAGAGGAAATACATAATTCTGTGACATACATGTCAATACATCTAATACACATGGTGTTCCCGACACATTTCTCTGTAAAGTTCTTAAGAAAACCGTAAGCAGAACTTCCTGCGAAATAACTGCTCCTGCAATCCAGAACAGCATTTCCCTGTTAACATATCTTCTTCTTAATTCATTCCACATATTATTTACCCAATCTCACATACTTACCCGGAGTTACTGAGAAATACAACTGCCATTCTTCTTTATTCAGCTTATCAGCATTTATGCTGTGAGGAAATGATATGCTGTGGATAAGGAAAGGTACATCTACAGTAATGCTTGTCCCCTGCTCAAACTTAGAAAAATTAACATCTTTGTTAATATCTCTTATATAATCATTAGATATTCCCTGTGAGAAAGCTCCCGATGCCAGTCTGATATCTGCGTAAGGAAATCCTTTCATCTCTCCCGTTATATCTAAAGTACATTGCGCAACCATAACGTATATTTCATCCTGTGTATCACTTCTGTCTTTTCGTTTATCAATTCCATACTCATTCATAAAATCATCAATTGACATAACCTTATAGCTATTAACACAAGCCGAATATCCGCTAAGTTCAACCTGTTCATTAATCTCATATTCAGTAACACTTCCCTGTGGATACATATTATTGACTTTAACTATATAGAACGCTGCCACTCCCGCCAATATACATACTAACGCTATTATTAATATTTTCTTCTTCATATCAGATTGCATCCTTTCTTCTGCTTCGTACAAAATACGATACTGTTATCAGCACTATTAATATCACCATATCAATTATCATAAATTTCAGTTCAGAATAACGAAGCTTTGATGCTGTCAGATATTCCATAGGACCATCTCTTCCAATAGATGAACAAACAATATAATAAAAGAAATACATCATGAATGGTGTAAGTGCGACCATAAACCTGTTATTTACAAGGTCTGCAAATATGTATGCAATACAGTTAATAAGTCCAAATCCCACAAATGCAAATAAAAATACTATAACAGCCATTGCAAATGGTGCTTTAAAAAATAAATCTCCAAAAACTGACAGTTTAGAGAAATTAAACTGTGAGCTAACTGATTCGGGCTTAAAAGCCGGCAAAATCATAGCTGTCACAACAAATGATATAACAAGCGGAAAGCTTGCCACAAAACCGCCTACTATAAACTGGGCAAAAAGCTTTGCTTTGTAATACTTCTTTTTATCAATTCTTGTAAATATATTATTAACATAATGCTTCTTCACATCCATCAATATGCTTATAGAATATGGCAATGCTGTCAACAACGGCATAATAAAGTAATAAAGAAATACATAAGACCCCGGTCTTACTCCCATCCACTTCATATACAGTCCCGGAAGCTGTATACCGCTGTATTTCCCCATCTCAAGCAGTTTATCTAATGTTTTTCTTGCAGGAATAATCTCGTTCCATATATTAAATCCAACAATAACTAATCCTATTACTACAGATATTATAAGCATCTTATTCTTAAATGCTCTTTCCAATTCTATTTTAATTAATTTATTCATTTTCTCCTCCTGGTTCATGTATGATTGCTAACGGTCCTATATATGGTGAATTTCTCAGATGAAAATTCAATGCAATTATGTCATTCTCGACTTCTTCATCTGTAAATATACAATATAATATTAAATTTTTTGTTTCTCCTTTTTCAAAGCTTAAATTCGTTTTTCCAATTTTATTGGCTTCTGCATCTGAACCAACCGTTCCAGAATTTTTAATAGGTTCAAATGTTCCATCGTCATTCAAACTATCTATAAACCATGAAGTCTGGAAAACATTATAATCATCATCCACATCATTATCATTAATATCTTTAGTTAATTCTAATTCGATAGCTGCATAGAAATAATCTGATATAAAATTATTATTATCATCCATACTATCTTTCTTTTTTGTCAAGCCATAATCGATTCTATTTATATCAAAATCACACTGTCTTGATATTCTGCAATCTTTGACTCTTACATGATATACATTATATGTAGTCCTATCGTTTTCATCATACTTACGATTTATGTCTATTTCTCTCCTTATTTCAAACTCTTCCCCATACCCAGCAACTTCTATTCCTTGATAAGGTTTACTTTCTGTAGAATCATTTTTTACATTTTCTGCTGACTTTTCAGTCTCTGCCTGATTTGTTGCAAGTGTCGGCATTTCTTTTTTCAGCTTATCTAATGCACCATTCTTAACCCCTATTAGAATTGACAATAATAATACTGCTATAACGAATATACTTATTACTGCACTTTTTATTTTCTTCTTCATATTTTCTCCCTATTAGAATGCTCCTTAAAATTTAATCAGATGCATGAATACTTAACTTATTTTATTTGCCTCTGGTTCATGTACGATTGCTAATGTTCCTTTGCATGGTGACCCATAATAATGAAAATCTATTGCTAATGTTTCATTCTCAAATTCTTCATCTGTTATAAGATAGTATAATGTTATTGTTTTAGTTTCACCCTTTTCAAAATGTACATTTCCATGAGTATTGTCTGAACTTGACCCTACATTTTCATAATCCTTAATTTTATTATATGTACCGTCCTTATTAACCTTAACACTAGTCCATAATGTTTGTAAATTATTATAATCATCTGCAAACATTTCATTGTCATTAATATCCTTGGTTACTTCCAATTCAACCGTCATATAATAGTAATCCGATATAAAATTATCATTATTATCCATACTATCTCTTTTTGTACTCAATCCGAAATCAATTCTATTAATATCAAAGTCGCATTGTCTAGAAATATTGACGCTCTTAACAGTTATATAAAATACATTATAAGTTTCTCGATTATTCTCATCATATGTATATTTTACGTCATTATTTCTTAATTCAAACTGCTGACCAACATTTGCTATATCTCTTCTGCTAGAATTTCTTATTCTCACAGAGTTACTGCTTTCATTTTTTTGAGACTCATTTTCTGCTGACTTCTTTGTCTCTTCCTGTTTTGTTTCAAGTGTCGGCATTTCTTTTGTCAGCTTATCTAGCGTACCATTCTTAACCCCTATTAGAATTGACAATAATAATACTGCTATAACTGCTATACTTATTACTGCACTCTTTATTTTCTTCTTCATATCTTCTCCTTATACTAAAAAGACTGTACATCCATCAATGTACAGTCTTAATGTAATTCCCTATTCACTTGTTTTCAATAGCATATGCACAAGCGGTCGTTTTTTGACACAAGTGGTAATTATTCTTTATCTTTCTTAACATATTTGGTCGAAAGGAATATATGACATGTTACCTTTCCTTCCTTTTCCTCATACCTGATTTCCCCATTATATTTGGCAACAATATCCCTTATGCTCTTCGTACCAATTCCATGATTATTCTTATCAAGCTTAGTAGTCAGGAACGGATTCTTTCTGTTAAGAAATGTTTCTTTAACAGGATTCTCCACATCCATGAATATTCCACCCCTGCTTGTTATCTCAACATTGACATACGAATCACTGCATTTTGCTGCTGCCTCGATTGCATTATCAATTACATTTCCGGCAAGAATACACATATCTATATCATCAATCAGTCCAACCTGACCAAGTACCATACATGTAAATGCTATATTCTGCTTTTCACATTTATCATTCTTATCATTGAGAATATAATTGAGCGTTCTATTATCACAGTATTTTCTATAAGCATATGAATTGATTTTCTCACTCATTATATTCTTTAAGAAATCTTCTGCCTTATCATAATTGTTGTCATCCATATAACCAATTGCAGAAGTCAGGCACTGCTTAAGGTCGTGTCTTAACTTTCTGCTCTCTTCATACATTTTTTGGACACGTTCAACCTCAAACTGTTCGTTAGCATATTCCGTTCTTTTATTAATCTCCTCAGTCCTGTTAAAATAATCCTGCATCCAATGTCCGATTATTTCAAATGTTAAAACTGTCACAATTAATATTCCAGCGGTTTCTACACCATAGTTATATGTATCATATATACCTGTTCCAAAGAATAATCCTGCCAGCACTGAACTTACGCATATCTGTATGAACATCATTTCCAGATTATCCAATTCCCTGTATTTTATAATTACTGCAGACAGATAGACTACAAACATATATAATTCCACAATCAGATATACGATACATATTGCTATTATATCAGCCTGATTAGCAGATAATATGGCTATTCCGATACAATTTATCAGTGATATTTCCAGCATAACCTTAATTGTTATCTGTTCTATATACTGTACAATCAGAATAGCGATAATAATCATAAGTTCCATTATCACCCATGAGTTAATTCCATAATATGTCATTATATAGACTGCTGCCCCTGCACCCACTAACAGAACCATCTTAATCACATGTATTATATTATCTCCCGTCAGCTTACTTATCTTGTCCATAATAAATATTACACCTGTATTCATTACACACAGGAATACACATGTAAGCACTATATTGATTATATCCATCATACCTGTTTCCTACCTGTTATTATCAAACATGAATTTTCTGTATTCTTCTATGACATCTTTCTTCCTGCGCCTGCTTATAGGAACACGCTCGTTATTATACATTACAAATACATCGTTATCTTCATCAATGCTCTTAATATATTTCATATTAATAAGCACCCCCTTGCTTGACTGCACAAATCCATATTTTTCAAGCTCTGCAACATGCTTACTGTATGAATCTGCCAATAATATTTCTCCTTTAAGACTTTTGACACATATCTTTCTTTTCTGCGTTGCAATTGAAACAACTCTGTCTACATAGAATTTCTCTCCACCCAGTTCTATTACCTGTCTCATCTTTATCAGTTTATCAACTATCTTTACCATCATTCTTGTAAATTCACGGTCAAACCTGTCTTTAACTATATACCCAAGCGGTCTGAATCTGAATGCTTCATAAACCAGATTCTCATGAGATGTAACAAATATTATAATTGCGTCATTATTCATTAAAACTATCTGTTCCGCAATATCAAATCCATTCTCATCACCCAGTTCAAGGTCAAGAAACACCATATCGTAAGCATTGTCAGGATAATTATTAATAATTGTCTGACCGTCATTGTAGATATCCACCTGACAATCCTCTCCCTGAAAATACTGCTTAAATACGTCTTTTATTGTCGTCCGCTCCTTCTCACAGAACGCTCTGTCATCATCACATACTGCCACTTTCATTGCTGTCTGTTATCTCCTTATAGAAATCATTCTTGTAATATGTAATCTTCACCCGTGTATACTCGCCCTTAACCGACTCAATGCTTACCTCCGAGCCTAATTTGTCACACAGCTTCTTTACTATGTAAAGTCCCATTCCTGTCGCTTTGGAGTACTCATGCCCATTCTCCCCTGTAAACGACTTGTCAAATACTCTCGGTAAATCAGACGCATTTATACCAATTCCATTATCCAGTATTTCAAGAACAATACATTTCTTATCCTCTGCTGCCGAAATCTTAATATACGACTCCGCCTTTGTCTTATCCTTGTACTTTATGCTGTTATTCACTATCTGGTTAAGCATGAATTCCATCCACTTAGCATCTGTAAGAACAATCTTGTCTGCATTGCTCACTTCAAATGTTATGTTATTCTCTAACAAATCGTCCTTATTCTTTAATGCCACCGCACCTATTATCTTAGACAGCTTCGACTCGTTGATTATATAATCTTTCTCTGCATTTTCACTTCTCACATAATAAAGAATCTGCTCAATATAGTTGTTAATTCTTCGAATCTGAGTATTCATTCTGTCTGCAAATTCTTTATCACATTTATCCATATGATTATGAAGTATAAGAGTAAGTGAAGCTATTGGAAGCTTTATCTCATGAATCCACATTTCCACATACTCTTTGAACTGCTCCATTCCCTGCCTGTATCGTTTAACATTCTCCGACATTGACCTGTCTATATCACTAACAGTGTCATAAAATATCCTGCCCTCATAAAAAGCCGGTCTGATAAGTGTCTCTGTAATAAGATATTTTTCTTCAAGTGCAGCTATGTTAATCTCCAGCTCATCATAGAACTTCTTTCTTCGGTAATAATCTGCCAGCACAACCGCAATATAGCATATTGTCATTATAAATATCTCTGCAATTATCAGCTGTACAGACACCTTGAAGGCTGCCATCATAAGTACGCTTATGATAAGCATTGCCACAAATATACACAATGAATACAGTCTGTCTTTAATATATTTCCCTAGCTTCATACAAGAATATATCCCTGTCCCTTTCTTGTCTCAATAACATCTTCCATGCCTATATCTTTAAATCTGCCTCTTAATCTGCTTATATTCACAGTAAGCGCATTGTCATTAAGGTACTCCTCATTATTCCACAACTCAGTCATAAGCTCATCTCTTGAAACTATATGCTCCCTGTGTGATAACAGATACATGAATATTGTCATCTCATTTTTAGTAAGAGTTATCTCGTCATCCTTATACTTAATTACACCCTTGTGTGGCAGAATTTCCATCCCACGGTAAGCTGTTGTATTATCTGACTTCGCACCAAGCCTCTTAAATACCGCATTAATTCTTAACAGAAGTATTGTCGGATTATACGGCTTGGTTATATAATCATCTGCCCCATAACTCATGGAAAGCACCTCATCAGCCTCTGAATCCCTGCTTGTAACCATGATAACCGGCACATCTGATTTACTTCTTAACTGCTGCAAAAGCATTTCCCCATTCATATACGGAATATTGATATCTAGCAGAACCAGGTCTGGCTCTGCAGCAATAATACTGTCACATGCATTTTTAAAATCAGTCAGTACAACCGCTTCATACCCTGAATTTTCCAGCAGTTCCTTAAGCTCCCTGCTTATATCTTTATCATCTTCAACAATCAGAATTCTGTTCATTATAAGTTCCTCACTGCATTTTGATATAAATGTATTGTAAACTGTTTCAGTGAACTACATCGGTAATTGAATTACCGAGCATCAGATATATATGGCTTCGCCA
>OIYO01001321.1_pt1 | contig 13880 bp, 15 predicted proteins | sample 1588191 | NCBI WGS metagenome assembly OIYO01 (sample SAMN03283275) | human gut metagenome | biome: human-associated habitat; material: feces | host: Homo sapiens | place: Peru | collected 2012 | reverse complement strand
TGGGACTCAGAAGTCATTCTTTTGTCTCAGCGCTTGGCGCTCAAGTATAATACCACATGCCGGGGCATTTGGCAAGCCCTTTTTTCGATTTTTTTGCTGTTTTTTCGTCTTTGTTTCTTTTTGCTAGTTTTCTGTCACATTTCCTCATTAAATTGACGCACCTCATTTTTCTTCCTTTTCTCGGGTCATTTCCCCTATATAATGTAATTATATAAGAACTCCGTATAGATATCGAGGGATATTACGCCCCGGATTGCAGATACTTTTCTTGTGCGATTTGTCAAGAGCTTTGGTCCTAAATTTTGCTCTGAAAATCTTCCTGCATTTTTGGCGAAAGCGACGAAGCACAAAATGTAGTGGTTTTTCCATTGACATATCACTAAATAGTGATATCATAGAAGCACATTCAATGAATCGCATCTCTGCTTCGCGGGCGGCTCTTGTTTCAGGAGACGCCCGTTTGAACTGCAATCGGATAGAACGATGGAGGAAAGCCATGAAGATCATCAAGCGCAACGGCTCAGAAGTCCCTTTTGATATTACTAAGATCATTACTGCTGTCACCAAGGCCAGCGACTCTGTCGGCGGCAAAAGCCGTCTGACCCGCGAGCAGATCACCAAGATCGCCGACAACGTCACCGACCAGTGCCAGACGCTCAACCGCGCGGTCAGCGTGGAAGAGGTTCAGGACATGGTCGAGAATCAGCTGATGGACATGAAGGCCCACGATCTCGCCCGCCACTACATCACCTATCGGTATGTGCAGAGCCTCAAGCGCCAGACGAATACCACGGATGAGCGCATCCTCAGCCTGATCGAGTGCCAGAACGAGGAAGTCAAGCAGGAGAACGCCAACAAGAACCCCACCGTCAACAGCGTCCAGCGCGACTATATGGCCGGTGAGATCTCCAAGGACCTGACGGCCCGTCTGCTGCTGGACCCGGAAATCGTGAAAGCCCATCAGGAGGGCCTGATCCACTTCCACGATTCTGACTACTTCGCCCAGCACATGCACAACTGCGATCTGGTCAATCTGGAAGACATGCTTCAGAACGGCACGGTCATTTCCGGCACTTATATTGAGAAGCCTCACAGCTTCTCCACCGCCTGCAACATTGCGACTCAGATCATCGCACAGGTCGCTTCCAACCAGTACGGCGGTCAGAGCATCAGCCTGACCCATCTGGCTCCCTTCGTGGATGTCTCCCGCAAGAAGATCGCTAACGAAGTTGAAGCTGAGATGGAAGGTCTGGATGTCTCCGCCGAGCGGAAGAAGGAGATCGTCGAGCGCCGTCTGCGCAACGAGATCAACCGCGGCGTTCAGACCATCCAGTATCAGGTCGTCACCCTGATGACCACCAACGGTCAGGCTCCGTTCATCACCGTCTTTATGTATCTGGGCGAAGCCCGCAACCCGCAGGAAAAGGCCGACCTCGCCATCATCATCGAGGAGACCATCCGTCAGCGGTATCAGGGCGTCAAGAACGAAGCCGGTGTCTGGATCACCCCCGCCTTCCCGAAGCTCATTTATGTTCTGGAAGAGGACAATATCCGTCCCGGCACTCCTTATTATTATCTGACCGAGCTGGCCGCCAAGTGCACCGCCAAGCGGATGGTCCCCGACTACATCTCCGAGAAGAAGATGCTGGAGATGAAGGTCGATCAGAACGGCGAGGGCCATTGCTATACCTGCATGGGCTGCCGCAGCTTCCTGACTCCGTATGTGGACCCCGAGACGGGCAAGCCCAAATACTATGGCCGCTTCAATCAGGGCGTCGTCACCATCAATCTGGTGGATGTAGCCCTGTCCTCCGGCGGCAACTTTGATAAGTTCTGGAAAATTTTCGACGACCGTTTGGCTCTCTGCCACAGTGCGCTTCAGGCACGCCATAAGCGTCTGCTGGGCACGCCCAGCGATGCGGCCCCCATTCTGTGGCAGTACGGCGCGCTGGCCCGCCTGAAGAAGGGCGAGAAGATCGACAAGCTGCTTTACGGCGGCTATTCCACCATCAGCCTCGGCTACGCCGGCCTGTATGAGTGCGTGAAATATATGACCGGCCGCAGCCACACCGATGCCGGTGCAAAGCCCTTTGCACTGAGCGTCATGCAGCACATGAACGACAAGTGCAACGAGTGGAAGAAGGCCGAGAACATCGACTACTCGCTCTACGGCACGCCGCTGGAGTCCACGACCTACAAGTTCGCCAAGTGTCTGCAGAAGCGGTTCGGCCTTGTCCCGGGCATCACCGACAAGAACTATATCACCAACAGCTATCATGTCCATGTGTCGGAGCCGATCGACGCTTTCACCAAGCTGAAGTTCGAGAGCGATTTCCAGAAGCTGTCTCCGGGCGGCGCCATCAGCTACGTGGAAGTGCCCAACATGCAGGACAATCTGGAAGCAGTCATGAGCGTGCTTCAGTTCATCTATGACAACATCATGTACGCCGAACTGAACACCAAATCCGACTACTGCCAGTGCTGCGGCTACGACGGCGAGATCAAGATCGTCGAGGATGACGGCAAGCTGGTCTGGGAGTGCCCCAAGTGCGGCAACCGCGACCAGAACAAGCTGAACGTTGCCCGCCGCACCTGCGGCTACATCGGCACGCAGTTCTGGAATCAGGGCCGCACGCAGGAGATCAAGGACCGTGTCCTGCATCTGTAATTTTCGTCATTTCAGCTCTCCCGCAAGGGGGAGCTTTTTGTAGGAAGAAACGCATATGAATTACGCAACCATCAAATATTATGACATCGCAAACGGCCCCGGCGTCCGTACCAGCGTGTTCGTCTCCGGCTGCCGCCATCATTGTCCCGGCTGCTTCAATGAGATCGCTTGGGACTTTGGATACGGCAAACCGTTTGATAAAACCGTCCGGAATGAGGTCTTTGCTTCCTGCCAGCCGGACTACATCGCGGGCCTGTCCCTGCTGGGCGGCGAGCCGATGGAGCCGGAAAATCAGCGGGAGCTTCTGCCCTTCGTCCGCAACTTCAAAGCGCTCTACCCGAGCAAAACGGTCTGGTGCTATTCCGGCTACACTTGGGAGCAGCTGACCGGCAAGGACCCCTGCCACGCCCGGTGCGAAGTCACCGACGAACTGCTGAAACTGCTGGATGTTCTGGTCGATGGCCGCTTCATTGAGGCCAAGCATGACATCTCCCTGCGCTTCCGCGGCAGCTCCAACCAGCGCCTGTTGGATGTCCCCAAGTCCCTCGCCGCTGGCCAGCCGGTCTGGTGGGAAGATGAGCAGGTCTTTGCGACACATACGATGTGATGTTGGAAACTGCTGACATAAAAATACAGTGAAAAATGACCGCCGGTGGTCCTTTTTATATTGCTGCAATTCGGTTTACCACCCAGTAACAGAAGAATGCCCGCCCACCGATGGAGTTGAATCTCCACAGTGAGCGGGCATTTTGCGTTTTCGTTCGATTCGAGTGAATCTATTCGGCTTGTGGTTATCGCTTAACCCACGGTTTGGCTCTACAACAGGCTGATGCCGAACCAGTTTGTTGCTTCAATGCCACCGATATGAAGCCGAGTGTGGAACAAAACCTCTGGGAGAATTCGTGCGGGAAATCGTTGGCCTTGATATGGCTGCGACGAAAGCTGCATTTTCGCAATATCTTGATGGCGCAAACCTCGACAGCCGACAGATTTACTTTGTCAACCAAATTGTCGAGTACATCGTACATAAAAAGTTCGAGGAAGGCTTCTACAAACCGGGAACAGTACCTGTGCAGACTGCTCCGGTTGAAGCAGAACCGACCATCTCCGTGTCGGCTCTGTTGGAGCTTCTGAAGGACGCAGACCCCTCTGTAAAAGCGCAGCTCCGCTTGGCTTTGCTGACCTGAATTGCAAAAAACAGCACGAATTGCAGAGTAATTCACGGACTTACTCCATCTGACACGAAAAATGCGGACCGTGCAAAAACCGTGCAGAGACCGTGCAAATGGCGTATAAAAAGAAAATCCCACGAGGAATCTTACGATTCTTCGTGGGATTTTGGTGCGCTCGAGGGAACTCGAATCCCTGGCCCTCTGATTAAAAGAATGGCCGCTCTAGGATTTGGTCGTTTTTCGCCGTGTGTTTTTATATAGAATCATCGTCGTTTTTATGCTTGGCCGTGCATCTTCGCACCCGACCTTTTTCGGTGGATAAGGCACAAATAAGGCACTTTCAAGAGAACACCCCACAATGAACAGAAAGAGAAGCAGCCCACAGGCCCGGCGGAATCATCCCCGCCCCCTGTGGGCTGTATTTTTGTTTCCCGGTCATGCGTGGTTCTCGTCCCGAATCCGGGTGAACACATCCGTTAGAGCGTCCGCCGCTGCTGCATCCGCCGAACGGATGAACCCGGCGTAAATATCGGTGGTGGTGCTGGTCTTGGCGTGACCCAAACGGCCAGAAACCGCCGTAACGGGAACATGGGCCGCTATCAGCAAGCTGGCGTTGGTATGCCGTAGGCTGTGAAAGTGTACGGGCGGCAGGTCATGCGCCGCCAGAAAACCCGGGAACCATGTTGTTACCGTCTTGGGGTCGATGGGTGCGCCGTTCCATTTGGTAAACAGCAGGTCGTTTTCCACCGTCTTACCCTCTATTTCCACCTTGCGCACCCACTCGGAACCAATTTCGAACCGCTCTGCCTTTTGGTGTTTGCGGTATTCCTGCAAGAGCTGCACACAGTCCGCGCCCATCTTGATGCACCGCCGGGAGCGTTTTGTTTTGGGCGAGGTGAACACCGTGCCTTTGCCCGGGATGTATTGCAAGGTGCGTTCAATGGAAATCGTACCCGCATCTAAATCCACGTCAGACCAGCGCAGACCGCAAATCTCGCCGCGCCGTGCGCCCGTGAACAAGGCAAGCTGTGTAATGACACTGAATTGTGTGGGTGCATCCTGCAAGGCATTCAGCAGCTTGGCAACGTCCAATTCTTCGAGGGCCTGCACGTCTATCTCTTCGGCCTTGGGTGCCTCTGCCCGCTTGCAGGGGTTTTCGGGTACAAGCCCCCACTGTACCGCCTTTGTGAACACGCTGGACAACATCCGGTGATAGTGCTGCACCGTGTTCCCGTTGAGCCTGCCGCCGTCCTTGGCGTGCTCTGTGAACGCCTTGGAGAGGGGAAGCCCAGCGACCCGGGAAACCTTTTCCGCCGTGCTCTGGCTCACATTCGCGCCCCTGTGCACGTTCCGCATGGTATCTTCCCCAATGCCTGCCGCTTTTGCAATCTCGCCCCGCTTACCGTGCGGCAGCAGTTCCAGCAGGGCAGGCGTTGCGGTATAGGTGCTATCTTCTCGCACACCCTGTTCCTCTAAGTTCGAGTAAAAGGCCATGAGGTGCGAGGGTTTGACTTGGCAGACCTTGAGTTGACCCAGCCCGGCGGAGATACGCGGCACAAGCCGCCGATAGTTGTAAACCGTCTTGGCCTTGAGCTTCTTTTCTGCATATTCGGTGAACCACCGCTCTATCAGATCATCCATCTTCATAGATGCTTCAAGAGAAATACCGTTGCGCACTTCCTGTTCGAATGCGTCCGCCTGCCGTTTCAGCTCTCTTTCCAACTTCTTCCCGGTCATGCCCGGTGGGGGTGTATAGGTGCGGTTTACCAGCACTTGACGGCCTTGCCGATCATAGCCGTTAGAAACCCGGATGCAGTAGGAGCAGGAGCCGTCTTTCTTCATGCGCTTTGTTATCTTTGCCATGTATTCACCTCGCTTCCTGCCGTCCAGCCGGACTTCATTCGTCCTTCATGTAGGCGGTCACACGGTCGAACAAGGGCAGATACTGGCCCTCTATCCGTGCAAAGATAGCCGCCGCCGTAGCTTCATCGTAGACATGGGAAGTCAAATTGCGGTCGTTCAGTAGCTCCACCCATGCCTTTTGATCGTCGATCATGCCAAAGGCAAATGCCTGCTTGATAACCTCTTTCGGGCTGTTGATGTTGGTATAGCCTTGGTCGAGCAGGTATTCCCGCATGGTTTTCCATGCCAGTTCCGTACAGAACTCAAAGCGCTGGATGGTGCCATCCCGCACCGAATCAAGAGGGAACTTCTTGTAATCGTCCAGCGCTTCCCGCAGCCGGGTCACAGCAGCGGTAAAGCGGTCGTATTTTTCGTGCAGCTTGTCCATCAGTTCAACACCATCCCTTTCGATGTTCGCAAGAAATACCGGCTCCATGCCGGCCGTGATATGCACGATGTCAAATTTCAGCAGCGTAGGCAGCTCTTCGCAGCACATCCAGAACTCAGCCCGGTTGTCCTCGGGCATTCCGTACACGGCCAAATCTATGTCACTGTTGGGCCGGTTGTCGCCCCGGGCACGGGAGCCAAACAGCACGAGCCGCTTTGCGCCAAACCGCCGGGCCAGTGCCGCAAGCTGATTATAAAGTTCTTCCATGTTCTCACCTGTCACAATCTTTGTGCATTCTGTCTCGCAGTCGGCCCTGATCGGGCCGCAATCAGTGCAAGAAAAGGGGCAACTTGCACAAATCGCAGCGGCACCGGCACGCTCTAGCAGCGGTCAGGCATCTCGCCGGGTAGTTATTCTTTCGGGTCATCTATAGCTGCATCATCCACAGCAGACCCGGCGGCATCCTGCGCATCCTCTAGCACATCCGCTGCCCACTCTACTTCATCGTGAAGATTGTACGAATATCTAGAAAGACGTGTTAACTCTTGAATGCGTTTCACGGCTTCTTCTCTACCGACATTATTCAATTTGTTAAAAGCCGACTCTAGCTCTTCTCTCTGACTCTGTATATCTATGTTTTGCGTAGCCGCACCGGCGACCTTATAAAGATCTTCTTTCGCATCAGGATCTGCAGCCTTTAGAACTTCATCTAGCGAACATAATCCATATAATTTTCCGATTTCTACACCTAACGAATCTGCCAATTTCTGCAGATTTTCAGGCGATACTCTACTGCTATCCCTTTTTACCATATTGTAAATTGTTGTGTAAGGTATTCCCGCACGACGACTTAGCTCTTTTAATGAAATTTTTCTTTCTTGCGCAATCTTTTGCACATTCGCTCCAATCCCCAAATTGTTCACCTGCCCTTTATTTACTATAAGAATACCACTAAAATACCCACTTGTAAATATTTTATTGACAAATTCTCACAAGGGTATTATACTGTATATAGTTCCCCACTTGAGAACAGAAAGGAAGGTGTTCTATTTGAAAGTCAGTAAAAACCGTCTACTGCTCTTGGAATGCAAGACCGGTCTAACCGGAAAGCAGGTAGCACAAAGAGCAGGAATAAAAGAACAGAGCTACTCAATGATCAAGCATCGCTGTTCCTGCAGCGCACCGACCGTTGCCGCCTTGGCTCATGCTTTTGGCGTTGAAGTGGAAGAAATATTAAACGATGTGCGAAAGGAGAGTTGACGTATGGGTGATGCTATCCGCTATCCCAACATGGGAACAGTCAAAAAAGCCGCTGAAATTTACGGTCTGTCCCCAGTTTACATCCGCCGACTGTGCAAAGAGGGCAAAATCCGTTATGTGAATGCTGGACACATGTGGCTCGTGAATTTGGACAGTTTGGCTCGCTATTTTGAGCAAGGCGACCCCGGCCCGGCGGAAATCGGTTCGACTATCCACGGCATCCGCCGGGCAGTGAGGTGATCCCTTTGAGTTCTATTTCAGAAGCTGTAAAGAATCATGATGATACAAAGATCTTTCGCCCGGCGGATTATGACGACTTTATGCGCTGGCTAGATTATGCCGACACGGAAGAAAAGCTTTTCTCACGCCTTGGCTATTGGATGGTCATGCAGGGCCTGCCCGATGATCGAAACCAAAAATATGACATGGTAAGAGAACGTGCACAGGAGCTAAAGCTCTGGAATGGTCTTGAACTCAAACTCCGGCGTTGGATGGACAACTCTGCGGAAGAATTCAAAAGACTCGGCGAGAAAGCGTACACCGCTCTGATCGGGCAGGACTATGCCAGTTACAAAAACAATGCGCCCTCTGAACCAGCCAAAGCACTTGCACCACTTTGCCTGAAAGATATTCATGGAGAGGATACAAAGTGGCTCGTTCCGGGTGTTATCCCCCTCGGAGAGATTTCTTTGCTTGGCGCAGACGGTGGCACAGGCAAGGGCATCTGGCAAGCGCAGCTTATAGCCTATGTCACTACTGGGCAAACTTCCAGCTTCTTCCCCGACTCGCCCCAACAGACTGGAAAAGTGCTTATTTTGTCCGGCGAAGATGATCCTCGCAAGGTGTTGAAAGGACGTATCACAGCAGCTGGGGCCGATATGAGCAGGGTTCTCGTTGTGACCGCCGATGAATATTACATCCAGACCGGAAAGCAGCTCTGCATCAAAGATAAGGCCCTCGCCGATTTTGTAGATACCAGTGAACCTATCCTGTTGATTCTCGATCCCTTGCAGAGCTTTCTTCCTGCCGATGTTGATATGGCAAAACGTAACCAGATGCGTGGCGCAACGCTCCCCCTAAAAGGGATTAGCAGTAAACACAATCTCTCAACCCTTATTTCTATGCATACCAACAAAAAGCAGGGTGTTTCTGATCGTGCTCGTCTTGCCGACAGCTCTGATCTGTGGGACATTGCACGCAGCGTGCTGATGATGGGGCGGGATAGGAACACCAAACAAATCTATATCAGCCATGAGAAAAGTAGCTATTCCAAGCCTGCACAAACCGTTTTGATGCATATCGAAGATGTAACTGTGGATGGACTTCGGACCGCCAAAGCCGTATTTGACGGGTATAGCACCAAAAAAGACGCTGATTTCGTTGAAGAACGCCGCTTCAAAGTTTCCCAGACTAAAGATGATACCGCTCAAGTCATCTTGAACATACTGGCGGAAAGCAACACGGCCAGCATGGCAAACCCCCAGCTTAAAAGTGCCGTTATGTTAGAGACAGAATGTAGCGAACGCACTTATAAACAGGCATACGCTGAACTTGTTAAATCTGGCGAGATTGCCAAATACCAGCTAAATCAGAAAGGCGGCAAGCGTGGCTGGTTCACTCGCCTTGCCTACCGTGGTGAAACAGATTGCACACTGACAGATATTTAATATTTTATCGTTCTTTTTTGTCTCTGTGCAAGGTTTGCACACTGACCCCATTTTGCACACTGACTCACTGTGCAAGCTCTTTGTCTGTGTGCAGCGTTTGCACACTGACTTTTCCGGCGAATTCACGTCAATAAATGGTCAGTGTGCAATATTGCACCCCCACAGTAGTATTATTGAAATCGAAAGGAGTCCATATGAGACACACTCGACCGCCCTAGAACTGCCCCGGCGTATACCGACACGGCCAGCCGGGCCTTAATGGACAAGATAATTTTACCCGAATCTTCATTCAAGTAAACAAAAACCGCTCATACTGTTGGCGCAGTGTGGGCGGCAGAATGAGCGGTAGAGTTTGGACGACTATACCACTTCTAGTGTAACAAAACACGGAGGCTTTTTCAATGACGACGTATCAATTTCAATGCGTAGTTCCTCTGGCACTGTATTTTCTTGTGGGTGCTGCTGCATATTGGCGCAGCGGCTTGATGTGAGGGGAAATGAGCATGGAGATCAACGCAATGAATGACCCCGAGACTCGTGATAATGTGAGAAAATTTATCCACTATTTGAGCGCCTACCAACGAGCCTTTAATCTTCCTGGATACATATTTAAGGACCTAAACCATATGTGCGCTGATGCAGTTTTTTCGGCCATGTGCTTTGGCTACAGAATGGGCAGCGCAGAGCATCAAGACAATGTTATTGTTACCGACTTCCATGGAATCGAACAGAAGCTGGAAGCCGTAAAGGCCAAAGAAAGGAGAATGAACCTTGCTGTTTCCCAATATCGAAGCCGAGAGAACGAAGGCTAACATGACTAAAACTCGTTTGGCGCGGGAAATCGGCGTGCATCCCAACACCTTGAGAGCTTGGCAGACAGGCCGCGCCGAGATCCCGGCCAGCAAAATTGTGGCACTTTCCAAATTGTTCGGTGTGACGGCAGACTATCTTCTAGGGCGAATTGCTGCTCCAAAAGACTGAATGAAAGGATGTGTCAGATAACGATGGCAAATAAACTCAAAGCTGTGCCAACGAATAACACGGCACCTGTACTTGACGCCTCAAAGATTTCAGGAGGTGAGCGGCTCAATATCGGTCAGTTGATTTTTGATGCAGTCCAACACGATTTCCAGAACCCCACTGTTCAGGCTGACTATGAGCGTTGGAGAGCAGAGCAAGCCATGCGGAGAGGATGATAAAACAGATGAGGCGTGTAAAAATTATCGGTGCCACTATGGTTTTATCCATCATTGGTGTGGTCAAAGTAGTGCAGGATGCTTGTGCCTTGGTTGTCTATGCGCTTGTATCATATGGCAAGTGGGAAGCTGTGGAAGCCGCACACGCCGCCCCGGCGGTCGTGTTTGCATTGACCACAGGGCTGCTAATATCCTTCTGGATCTCTTGCCCTGCAAATGAATAGTATTAAATGCAACGGCACTTCCACGGATATAGCGTAGGTACTACCCAGCGAAAAGAAAGGCGCGGGGCGAGGAAGGCGCGGAGTTTTCCCCGACGGATGCAAGAATTTTTTTCGCGTTTCGTTACGCAAAATTTCATCTTTCTATTTTCGCCCCCGCCGGGAAATCAGACAAGAAAGAAATTTTAACGATGGATGATAAAACTTTATATAATCAGCAAGTTGAACGACTTCGTCAAAAGGAAGCCGAGTGCTTTTTGACCTTTCTCGACAGGTACTCCACCCTCTTAAAGCTGGCGCGCGAGAATAATTTTAGTGGAGAGGACTGCTACCGGGTCGTCGAAGCATTTCTGCGGATGGATTCCACCGAATAACCTCTTAAAACGCCCCGCCGGAGGCCGTTCAACATAGACGGCAGCATAATCACAAGCTGTGGGCCATTACCTGAACGCAGCCGTCCCGCCCACGCTGGAAGCTGATGCATCCACGCACACACCCAGACCTCCCCGGCGGAATCCATCCCCAGACAAGCCCCGGACACACCGCCCACGGTCCAGATCGGGACGCAGCATAGCCACCAGCATGACCGCCGCACCCCCATGCAGCACGAAAGCCCGCCCGGCATCCCACGCCGGACAGGCTTTTTTGTTTTCCCTCATGCTGAAATGTTCGCACATCCGCCTGCGATTATTCATAAAGCAGCTATGCCGCCGTTACTTGGTCATGGCTGCATCCCTCTTTCCAACGGTTTCGCCGGACAAAGTGTTCCCCCAATCAGCCCCGCTGCCACTGTACTTCTTGAGGATGTTCTCAAAGCTCTTTCAATTTCGTTCATCGGTATTATGATGTAATTTCATGCAGGCGTTTCTACGGTAGAATGCTACTCCATCTGTCCATATTACGCTGAAAAAAATCAGTGCAAACCATGGCATTCCACGGCACAGGATGACACTCCGTGGCACCAGATGCAAAGAGATTCCACGTTATTCCAAATGGGCGTAGGGATTCCCGCTCATCAATGCTGCATCCCGCTGCACCGCTGTTCACGTTCGCCCCTCTTGAAATATAGCCCCCTCCATGGTTTAATGCAGGCACACAGAGAGCGACACACATTGACCAGAAGGAAAAGAGGTGCATTGCTTGAATAATACGATCCGCTATCCGAACATGGGAACCGTTAAGAAAGCCGCTGAAATCTATGGATTGTCACCGTCCTATATCCGGCGGCTTTGCAAGACCGGAAAAATCCGGTATGTGAATGCTGGGCGCGGCTGGCTTGTGAATCTGGACAGTCTGGCCCGGTACTTTGAGCAGGGCGACCCGCCCCCGACAGAGCAAAGCCAGACCGCCCACGGCGTCCGGCAGATCGGATGATGAACACACCGGGAGCACACCGAGAACGTACACCCCGCCCGGCGGCGAGGTGTAACACACTAGACTTTCACGGAAAGTCGTGTGCTCTTGCAGAGGGCCTAGAGCTTGCAAGCAGTGCAGCCGTATATACAATACGCTGCTCTTGCAAGCAATGGCCCTGTATATACATGGCTCCTTGCGCTGCAAGAACTTGTTGGGAAGAATCCCAAACCCACATAGCCGCCCAGCTCTGGCAGCGCCGCAGCACACACCCGGCTCGCACTCTAATGCACGCAGCCAACGCACCCCGCCGGGGAGATTATGCGCAGATCAGCAGCATCACACCCCCACAGCAGCACCGACAGGAGAACGCCCAGCACACCACCTACACGGCCCAGATCCAGACGCCCAGCCGCCCACGCTGGAAGCTGTGCAGCACACCCACAGCCCCACACGATCAGGCCCACAGACAGCAGCCCCGCCGGGCTGCATGATGATGTTCACCGAAAGGAACACCGCCCATGAATGACCAAACCCAGCTCCGCCCAGAACACACGCCCGAGCCATTCTATCAGCCGTCCAACATGGAGGCCCTGCGCAGGAGCATTGACGAGATGCAGCAGGGCAAGACCGTCACCAAGACGTTGGAAGAACTCACTGCGCTGGAAGATGACTGGCCCTCACACAGTACGAAAGCCCGCCCGACCATCAAGCCGGACGGGCTTTTTCTTTTACCCGCAGCACATCAGCCCCGCCGAATGTCCACCGAAACCAGATGCACACTTGCTTCCCCTACGGGCAAAGTGGGGTCAAGCTCTTTCGACACGGCCACCGGGTCAACATCTGCCAGATCAGACGGCGCGGGGATTGCATCCCCGTCCCGCTGTGCAGCACGCAGATAGCCCGCAAGGCATTCCGCAGCCATTCGCATAGCGTCCCCGAAGCCGTCACCCTGCGTTGCAAGGTAATTCAAATCCGGGAATATCACCGAATAGCCGTCATTCTCTTTGTAGAAACAAGCCGGATATGCCGTTGCATCCCGGCGGTACGCTTCAAAGTCCACGTCAACCCGCTGCACAATCTGACCGCCCGCCGCTGTGGGCATCGTGTCGGACGCTTCCGGGATTGTCCGGCCTGCATCCTGTTCCGTAATACCCCAAATGCTGATAGCGTCCCGGGCCATGTCTAGCGCTTCCGCTAGGGTGCCGCCCTCTGTATTGATGTTCAGATCAGGGACAAAGACCACATACCCGTGCCCGGTGGGTGTCAGTATCACAGGATAGCTTGCTTTCATGGTATCACCTCAGTTCACATTGTACCCCGTCCGGCATGGCAGCACAAGCAGCAGCCCACCCCGGCGGCATTCATGCCCAGCAGCACACAGCCAAACCGCCGCCCACTTTGCCCGCTGCATCCACATTCCGCCGGGGAGATCATCCACAGATCAGGCAGGGAGAGCACCACCAGCACGACCACAGCCACACGCCCAGTAAGAGCCACACCGAACAGCGGCCCGCGCTGGAAGCCAGCCGCAGGCCCCTCCGGGAACAGTAGCCACCACACCCACGACCAGACCGCCCACGCACCAGCAGGCAGGCCGGTACACGCTGCACCCGTCCTTGTGATGGGAAAGCCCCCGGCGGACATCGCCCAGCACGCACAGCAGCCACACCCAGACCGCCCGCAAATCTCGCAGCCTGAACCGCCACACCCACGCCGCCGGGCATCAGAAGCAAGGCACAGCATAAGGCGCACGGCAAGGCATTTTTTCAAGAGTAAGGCACAAACAAGGCACATTCTGGCCATTTCGCACCCCTTGTAAAACAGAAAAGCCCACGATTCTCGCCGTATTTTCAACGGTCAATCGTGGGTTTCTTTTGGTGCGCTCGAGGGAACTCGAATCCCTGGCCCTCTGATTAAAAGAGCCCCTCAGGCTGGGTACTCTGATTTTGAAACTTTCGAGTTTACGTTGCTTTTACGCAAAGCATCGTGATTTTTCGCCCGGCAATTTCTGCACCCTTTGTCGTATTTTGCAAGTCAGAGTGCCCATTGC
>OIYO01001317.1_pt1 | contig 13926 bp, 14 predicted proteins | sample 1588191 | NCBI WGS metagenome assembly OIYO01 (sample SAMN03283275) | human gut metagenome | biome: human-associated habitat; material: feces | host: Homo sapiens | place: Peru | collected 2012 | reverse complement strand
ATCCGGATCATCGGTGCAAGCCGGACAGATTCCGGAGTACACGCACTTGGAAATGTAGCTGTTTTTGATACAGAATCAAGGATTCCGGGAGACCGGTTCGCATATGCATTGAATCAGAAGATGCCGGAAGATATTGTGATCGTAAGATCTGACGAAGTGCAGATAGATTGGCATCCGAGATATCAGAACGAGATATCCAAAACATATGAATATCACATTTATAACGCGAAGGTGAGAAATCCGCTGAAAAACCGGTACAGCACCTTCGTTTCTTTCGATTTAGATGTGGAAAAGATGAGACAAGGTGCGAAATACATTTTAGGAGAGCATGATTTTGCAAGTTTCTGCAATGTACGGACCAATGCGAAAGATACTGTGCGGACAGTGCATGAGATTACAATTACAGAGATTCCGATGGATAAGTTCCGGGCTTCGGATTATGGACAGGAAAATTCAAACTTAGAAAATGAAAAAGAAAAAGACGTACAAGCATTTGTAACAATAACAGCAGATGAAGCTCTTAAACAAGCAAAAGAAATAGATGAAAATCCTTCAGAAAGAACAGGAAAATTAGCCGGAATACCAATAGGTATAAAAGATAATATGTGTACAAAAGGTATAAAAACAACATGTAGTTCAAAAATGCTAGAAAACTTTGTATCACCATATGATGGAACAGTAGTAAAAAAATTAAAAGATGAAAAAATGATTTCATTAGGAAAATTAAACATGGACGAATTTGCAATGGGTGGTTCAACAGAATATTCATATTTTAAGAAAACAAGAAATCCATGGAATTTAAATAAAGTACCAGGAGGTTCATCAGGTGGTTCAGCAGCAGCAGTCGCAGCAAATATGGTACCATGGGCACTAGGTTCAGATACAGGTGGATCAATAAGACAACCAGCAAGTTTTTGTGGTGTTGTAGGACTAAAACCAACATATGGATTAGTATCAAGATATGGATTAGTAGCATTTGCATCATCACTTGACCAAATCGGACCAATAACAAAAGATGTAAGAGATAGTGCAATGTTATTAAACCTAATTGCAGGACATGATGAAAGAGACACAACATCAGAATATATGCCAAAAAAAGACTATACAAAAGCATTAAAAAATGATGTAAAAGGATTAAAAATAGGTGTTCCAAAAGAATTCTTTGGAGAAGGAATAAATGAAGAAGTAAAAGAAACACTACAAAAAGCAATAGAAAAATACAAAGAATTAGGAGCGGAAGTTGAAGAATTTTCACTTGATATAGCTCAATATGCATTAGCAACATACTATATAATTGCTTGTGCAGAAGCAAGTTCAAACTTAGGAAGATTTGATGGAATTCGTTATGGCTACAGAACACCAGAATTTAGCAACTTAAAAGAGCTATATAGAAAATCAAGAAGTGAAGGATTTGGAGAAGAAGTAAAAAGAAGAATAATTCTTGGAACATACGTATTATCATCAGGTTATTATGATGCATACTACAAAAAAGCACAACAAGTTAGAACATTAGTAATGAATGAATTTAATAAAGGATTTGAAAAATATGATGTTATATTAACACCAACATCTCCAACAGTAGCTTTTGATATAGGTTCAAGATCAAATAACCCATTAGAGATGTACTTAGCAGATATTTGTACAGTATCTGTAAATATAGCAGGACTTCCAGGAATATCAATTCCAGTAGGAGTTGACAAAGAAGGAATGCCTATAGGAATGCAATTAATAGGAAATAAATTCCAAGAAGAAACAATTTTAAATGCAGCATATACATTAGAACAAGAAATCAAATTTAGAGAAAATTATAAACCAGAATTTAAAGGAGGTACTAAATAATGTCAAGAAACGATTATGAAGTTGTAATAGGACTAGAAGTTCATGCCGAACTTTCAACAAAAACAAAAATATTCTGTTCTTGTCCAACAGAATTTGGTGCAGCTCCTAACACACACGTTTGCCCAGTTTGTATGGCAATGCCAGGAACACTACCAGTATTAAACGAAAAAGTTGTTGAATATGCAGTAAAAGCAGGTCTTGCAACAAATTGTGAAATATCAAGAAATAGTAAAAACGATAGAAAAAATTACTATTACCCAGATTTACCAAAATCTTATCAAATATCTCAATTTGACAAACCACTTTGTGAACATGGTTACATTGAAATAGATACACCAAATGGTAAAAAGAAAATTAGATTATTAAGAATTCACATAGAAGAAGATGCAGGAAAATTAAACCATGATGACTTTGGTGGCGGAAGCTTAGTAGACTTAAACAGAGCTGGAGTACCATTAATAGAAATGGTTTCAGAACCAGATTTAAGAAGTGCAGAAGAAGTTGAAGCATATATGAGAAAATTAAAATCAATATTAGAATATATTGAAGTTTCAGACTGTAAAATGCAAGAAGGTTCTTTAAGAGCAGATGTAAACGTATCTGTTCATAAACCAGGAGAACCATTTGGAACACGTACAGAAATGAAAAATATGAACTCATTTAGAAGCATAGTAAGAGCAATAGAATACGAAGTAGAAAGACAAATTGATGTATTAGAAGATGGTGGAAAAATAGAACAAGAAACACTAAGATGGGATGATGTATCTGGAAAAACTTTCCCAATGAGAGACAAAGAAGATGCAGAAGATTATAGATATTTTCCAGACCCTGATTTAGTGGCAATAAAACTTTCAGAAGAATATATAGAAAATATCAAAAATACTTTACCAGAATTGCCAGAAAGTAGAAAGCAAAGATATTTAGAACAATATAATTTATCTGAAAAGGATGCAAATATTATTACAGCATCAAAATATTTATCAGACCTATTTGAAAAAGCAATAGAAGTATGTCATAATCCAAAAGCAGTATGTAACTGGATTATATCAGATATATCAAGAATATTAAATGAAACAGAAATGGAACCAATAGCAATACCATTTGATGCAAATCAATTAGGAAAATTAGTTGTTTTAATTGACAAAGGAACAATTAGTTCAAGTATTGGTAAAAAAGTATTAGTAGAATTATTTGAAAATCCAAGAGATCCAGAAGAAATTATAAAAGAAAAAGGATGGATTCAAATTTCAGATGAAGGTGCAATAAAAGAGGTTGTAATGAAAATATTAGAAGCAAATCCTCAATCAGTTGCAGACTTTAAAGCCGGAAAAGATAGAGCTTTAGGATTTTTAGTTGGTCAAGCAATGAAAGAAACTAAAGGACAAGCAAATCCTAAAATGTTGAATGAAATGTTTTTAGAAGAATTAAAAAAATAAAAAAAGAGGGATTATGGGGACAGTTCTCCAAATCCTTTTTCTTTTATATGACTCCACTTTTTATTTTATCTACAACAATTCCACAAATAATAAATTCAACTCCAAAAATTAAACTTAATTTAAACATAATAAAACCAATTGTAAATAAAATAGGGATTGTAAAAGATAAATTATATGTAACAAGAATAATTAAAGAAATTATTCCAAGAATAGAACAAAATCTTAAACCGTTCTTCATAATAATTTTTGTTAATTTATCCAAACTTTTAAAACTATTTAAAATATTATTAATCATATGTATCACCCATGTAAATGATAACATTTTAAAATACCAATATCAATGGAAATAAAAAACAGTAAAAGTAATATTTGCCAAAACTAAAACCCTGTAAGTTTTTCTTACAGGGTTTTAAAATAAAAACTATGCATAATTTTCATTTTTTAGCCTAAGCCATAGCTGCATTTAATTTTTTTGATAAACTAGATTTTTTTCTAGCTGCAGTGTTTTTAACAATAACACCTTTTGTACAAGCTTGATCAATTTTCTTTGTAGCTTCTGAAAATAAAGCTTTAGCTTCTTCAATATTTCCAGCTTCTATAGCTTGTTCGAATTTTTTAACAGCTGTTTTATATGCAGATTTAATCATATTATTTCTTAAAGTTTTCTTTTCAATTACTTTAACTCTCTTTTTTGCTGATTTGATATTTGGCATGTTTGCACCTCCTCTTAGTCTTAATTACATTACAACGTAAATTATTGTATCATATATTTTTAATTTTGACAAGTGATTTACAGAAAATTCTACTTCTTTTCTTTATTTTTATGTTCTTCAGGAACAACGATATTTTTAGGTTTTTCATCGTTGCACTTAGGTTTACCTGTATTTAAATGGTCATATACATTAGATATATCTAAATTAGAACCGTCACCATTAACAATTTCAATATTTTTTTTATTTTCGCTCATATATTTTTACCTCCATATTAGACTAAATAAATAGTAACACAATTTTTTATAATTAGCAATAAAAAACAAAAAATTAAATTACAAATATTGACATAATGCCAAAATAATGTGATAATATAAAAGTAAATTTCAAAGAAAAATTTTAAAATATTTGTTCTAAAGAGTAATTTAAACGAGTGAAGGGAAAAAAGATGGAAATAGAAAAATATAAATCAATAATCGAAGCAATACTTTTTGCATCAGGAAGACAAATAAATATAAAAGAATTAATGATGGCTTTAGAATTACCAAAAGATGATTTAGAAAATATAATAGTCTCAATGCAAGAAGACTATAAAAATCAAAATAGAGGAATAGAAATTATAAAAGTAGATGACGCTTACCAATTATGCACAAAAAAAGAATTATATGAATATATATATCCAATATTAGACAAAAGGTCAAAACCAAATTTATCAAATGCATCATTAGAAACACTTGCAATAATTGCATATAATCCTAAAATAACAAGAGCTGAAATTGAATCTATAAGAGGAGTAAGTGCTGATGCTTGTATTTACAAACTACTAGAATATGGATTAATACAGGAAGCTGGAAAAGCAGATTTACCAGGAAAGCCAATGACATATACGACTACAAATGAATTTTTAAAGATGTTTGGATATACATCTTTAAATGATTTACCAGAGCTTCCAAGATATAAATTAGATGAAAATCAACAAATTGTAATTGATGATTTAGTTGAAAATGAGGCTCCAGAACCCGAAAGGGAAAATGAAATTAATGAAAAAAATAATGAAGAAAATGAATAATAGATTTTGAAAGAGGGAGAAAAAATGAAATTAAGCAAATTAAATCCAAAGAAAATAAACTTTAATGATATAGATAAAAATTATTCAGGCCAAGACATATTAATGAAATTAGGAGAGCTTTATCAATTTGAAAGTGGAATATTTGGATATGGCAATATATGGACAAAAATAGAAAGAATAGTAGAAAATATTATTATAGAAGAATTAGATAAAGCAGATTGTATACAAGTGGAATTTCCAAAATTACAACCAAAAAAAATATGGGAACAATCTGGAAGATGGGACGTATATACAAAAGAAGCAGATATAATGTTTAATATGAGTAATAATTTAGGAGAATATGGATTAGCACCAACAGCAGAAGAATGTGCTACAATATTTGGAGCAAACAGATTGTTATCATATAAAAATTTACCTGCAACATATTATCAAATAGGTGAAAAATTCAGAAAAGAAATTAGAGCAAGAGGTTATTTATTTAGACCACGTACATTTGTAATGATGGATGCATATTCATTTGATAAATCTCAAGAAGATATGCACAAAACATTTGAAAAAATGCATGATGTATATATGAATATTTTCAAAAGAATTGGAATTAATATTATTCCAGTTGTAAGTGATGGTGGAACAATGGGAGGAAGAGTATCAGAAGAATTCCAAGCTATCACAAAATTAGGAGAAGATATTATTTTATACAATGAAGAAAAAAATATAGGAATAAACAAAGAAGTTTTAGATTTTGAAGATAAAGAAACATTTATAGATAGATTACAAGGCTTAAAACTAGAAGATATGAAGGAATATAATTCAGTTGAATTAGGAAATAACTTTGAATTAGGGACAAAATATTCTGAAACAATGGGATTAAAATATCAAGATGAAAATGGTGAAAGCAAACCATATTATATGGGATGCTATGGAATAGGTTTAGGAAGAATAATAGCAACCACAATAGAAAATAATATCATTGTAAAAAATGATAAAATAAAAGGTTTTGCATTACCAGAAACTATTGCACCATATAAAGTACAAATTATATATATTGATGAAAATAAAGAAAAAGCATTTGAATTATATAACAAACTTGAAGAAAGTGGAATTGAAACAATTATTGATGATAGAGAAAATTTAAACATAGGAAATAGAATAAATGATGTTTATGCATTAGGAACACCTTATATGATTGTTATGGGCAAAAAGTTTGAAGAAGGAAAATATGAATTAGAAACTTCAAAAACAGGAGATAAAGAAATATTTACAATAGATGAATTAATAGCAAGATTAAAAAAATAAAAATAAGGAAAGAAAAAGTAAAAAACAACAATGTAGTTACATATGTTGTTTTTTTACTTTTAACTATTTGTACTGGTTGTACTGGTTCTTTCTTGGAGATAAACTCCTAAATCCATTAGGATAGTTTTCTCTCCATTTCCGAACCGATCTGGGAACGTTGTTTAGACTCTGTTCCTCATATTCGGTCTTAATAAGACCTCTATTGTAAGAGCTTTTTGTGTTGTTTTTTCTTTTTGTCATGTTATCTACTCCTTCAAATTTTATATAATTATATTATAACACATTTTTAGAAAAAGCACAATTAAAATTCATGGTTTTCATAAATAATAAATGATTAAAAATAAAAGTAATTGACAAAATAATAAGGTTTGATATAATAAATAAAAAACGTAGGAGGAATAGAAAATGATAGTAGCAGTTGATGGACCAGCAGGTAGTGGTAAAGGAACAGTAACAAAAAAAATTGAGGAAGAATTAGGTTTTTTAAATTTAGACACAGGAGCAACCTATAGATGTGTTGCTTTGCAAACATTAAGAGAAAATTTAGGCTTAGAGAACGAAAAAGAGATAATTGAAATAGCAAATAACATAGATATAAAAATAGATAATACAGGCAATAAAGACATTGTTTTACTAAATGGAGAAGATGTTAGTAAAGAGATTAGAACAAAAGAAGTAACATCAGTAGTGTCTCAAATTTCTTCTATAATTCCTGTAAGAGAGAGAATGGTTGAAGTGCAAAGAAATTTAGCAAAAGGAAAAAATGTAATTGTAGAAGGTAGAGATATTGGAACAGTTGTATTTCCAAATGCTGATGTAAAAATTTATTTAGATGCAAGTGAAGAAATAAGAGCAAAAAGAAGATATGAGGAAAATGTTCAAAATGGAATTGATACGACATATGAAGAAGTATTAGAAAATGTTAAAATGAGAGATTATAATGATATGCATAAAAAATTTGGTGCATTGAAAAAGGCAGATGATGCAATTGTTGTGGATTCAACAAATTTAAGCATTGAAGAAGTTGTTGAAAAAATTAAAAATATTATAAAAAATTGCAAATAATTACATAAATTTGATTTGGATGAGATTTTTGAATTAAGGTATTAAAATAAAAAAAGTTCCTATTTATGAGGAACTTTTTAAAATTCACCTTTTACGTAAAGAAGACATAAAATATAGCAAAAATGTTAAATTGTAAAATAAAAATGATAATTTTATTTTATGATGAACGAAGTAAAAGGGAGGAAGAAAAATGTCAAGTTACATAATAGAAGGGGGAAAAAAGCTAGAAGGAACAGTAAAAATATCAGGATCAAAAAACTCATCTCTTCCAATAATAGCAGCAACAATTCTAAATGCTGGAAAAACCACTTTGTACAATGTTCCAAACATACAAGATACACAGATGATGTTTAAAATTTTAGAAACATTAGGTGCAAAAGTAGAAAAGAAGAACGGAAAAATAAAAATAGATACATCAAAAATAAATAAATATGAGATACCACAAGATTTAATGCATAAAATGCGTTCATCTGTAATATTAGCAGGAGCATTATTAGGAAGATATAATAAAGCTATTTTTTCATATCCAGGTGGGTGTGATATTGGTTCAAGACCAATTGATTTGCATTTGAAAAGCTTTGAAAAATTAGGAATAAAAGTAAATCAAAATCACGGAAGTATTGAATGCTCAACAGAAAAAATAAAGGGAGAGAAAATTGATTTAGATTTTCCAAGTGTAGGAGCAACAGAAAATGCAATATTAGCAAGTGTATTAGCAGATGGAACAACAGTAATTACTAATGCAGCAAGAGAGCCAGAAATAATAGATTTGCAAAATTTCTTAAATAAAATGGGAGCAAAAGTAATAGGAGCAGGTACAGATGAAATACAAATAAAAGGAGTAAAACAATTAAAGGATGTAAGCTATAATATTATGCCAGACAGAATAGAAGCGGGCTCATTTTTATGCTTTGTAGCAGCAACAAAGGGAAATGCAATATTAGAAAATGTAAATGCAACACATATTACTCCAATAATAAATAAATTAGAAGATGCTGAATGCAAAATAAGTATAGAAAAAAGTAAAATAGAAATAATAGCACCTAAAAAATTAAAAGCTTTAGATATAAAAACTATGCCATACCCAGGATTTCCAACAGATATGCAATCAGTATTTGCATCAATGTTAACAACAGCAAAAGGAACATCAATAATTGTTGAAAATATTTTTGAAAATAGATATAAATATGCACAAGAATTAAACAAAATGGGTGCTAAAATTACAGTTGAAGGAAAAAGTGCTATAATAAGAGGTACAAGAAAATTATATGGAGCAGATGTAAAGGCAACGGACTTAAGAGGTGGAGCAGCTCTAGTGTTGGCTGGATTAATTGCCAAAGGTACAACTCAAATAGATAATATTGAGTATATTTTAAGGGGATATGAAAATTTGGATGCAAAATTGATTAAATTAGGGGCAAATATAAAAATTATTAAGTAGTAGTTACAATTTACAGCTAAATTAGTTACTGTTTAATGGTTTAAAAATTGAAATAATATAAAATGATGATATATAATACTTTTAAATAATTCTCGGCTACCCTACATAACGTTTAACAAAATCTAAAGATAAAACCGCGACTATACCCGAAAACAGGCCCCTTTACGGTTTTATCTTAAGATTTTATAAAACTATTTCGGTCACATTCGAATGTATTTAAAAGTATTTATATATCAGCATTTTAAAAAATATAAAGTAAAAATCATTAAACAGTAACCTAAATTACAACAAATTTTAAAAAACTATAGAAATATAGTTTTTTTTTTGATACAATACATAATAGAAATTTTTGGAGGTGAAAATTTTGACTAAACAGCAAAAAAAAGAATTTGATAATCTATATAAATTTAATAATCAAGAACCTACTTTTAATAATATAGAAGAACAAGAAAAAATAAATAAGAAAAAGGCAAAAGAAAGAGAAAAAAGAATAAAACAAAGAAAAGTCGAAGAAAAAACACAATTTGATTTTGATACAGAAACAGTAATCGGAATGACAAACAGAAATAATCAAGTTAAAAAACAGCAAACACAAAAAAGAATGACAAAAAAGCAAGCACAAATAGAAAGAAAGAAGAAAAAAATAAAAAGAATTATCAAATGGACAACCTTATTTTTATTAATAATAGGGGGAATTGTTTTTGCGTTAGTTTCACCAGTATTTAATATTAAAGAAATACAAGTTATTAATAATAGTCAAATTGCTACAGAAACAATAGTAAGTCTATCACAATTACAAGTTGGACAAAATTCGTTCAGATTTAATAAGAATAAAGTAGTAAAAGAAATAAAAACAAATCCATATGTTGAAAGTGTAGATATAAAAAGAAAGTTTCCAAATAAAATAGAAATTTCAATAGAAGAAAGAAATAGAAATTATAATGTAGAATTTTTAAATGGATATGCTTATATAAATAATCAAGGATATATACTAGAAATATCAGAGCAAAAACTAGATTTGCCTGTTATAATAGGAATTTCAACAGAACAAGAACAAATTGTGGAAGGAAATAGACTAAATACAGATGATTTAGAAAAACTTGAGACAGTTATAAAGATAATGAATATATGTAAAAATTATGATTTAGATACAAAAATATCAAGTATAGATATTTCAAATAAAAATGATTATATAATATATATGGAGGAAGAAAAGAAGACAATATATTTAGGAGACGATAGCAATTTGAGTAATAAAATGCTATATGTTCCAACAATTTTACAAGAGAATCAAGGAAAAGAAGGAACAATATATTTAAATGGAGATATAAATAATAATTTTAAACCTAGATTTAGAGAAAAGGTGTAGTAAGTGAATCGAAAGGGAAGGGTGTATATGACTAATAAAAAAAAGATTGCTTTAGTTTTAGGAATTATGTGTTTTGCATTAACAATAGGAATATGTGTGCAAGTAAAGACTGTAAAAAATACTAGTTTAACTATAAGTCGAAATTATGAACAAAATAATTTAAGAGCAGAAGTTTTAAAATATAAAGAAAAATATGATAACCTTTTAAAAGAAACAGAGAAAGTAGATAAAGAATTGCAACAAGAAATAGAAAAAGCGACTGAAAATAATTCGGAATTAGAGGAAACTAAAAATCAAATAAATGACGGAAATAAAATAATTGGTTTAACAGAAGTAAATGGTTCAGGAGTTGTTATTACTGTAGCTGATAGTGATATAGATCCAAATACAGTAATAAATCCAAATGATTTATTAGTGCACGATATAGATATTTTAAAAATAGTTAATGAATTAAAAAATGCTGGTGCTGAAGCAATTTCTATAAATGATCAAAGAGTAATATTAACTACTTCAATAATATGTGGTGGAAATATTATAAATATAAATGGAGAAAGAATAGGTTCACCTTTCGAAATAAAGGCAATTGGTTCGCCAGAAGCTTTAGCAAACTTATCAAGACCAGGTGGATATTTAAGTATTTTGAAAGAATCAGGAATAAAGGTAAGTTTAAAGAAATCAAATAATATTACTATTCCTAAATATTCAGGAGTATTGAATTTTAAATACACAAGTATTGTTGATTAATATAATTGAAGTTAGTGAAATCGAGGTTAGTGAAATAGAAATTAGAAAATTAAAATGATGTGATTTTTAAATGTAAATTAATAAAAAAGGAAGGAGAAATAAATTGAAAAAAGGTAAGGTAACGGTAACAATTACAATTGCAATAGCATGTTTTGTTTTAGCAATGATTATGTGTATGCAATTTAAAGTTGTAAAAGAAACAGACATTACATCTATAGAAACAATGAGAGAAGAAGAATTAAGGTCAGAACTTGCTAATTGGAAACAGATGTATAAAGAGGCAGAAGAGCAGTATGATGAAAAAATTGCAAAATTATCTGAATATAGAGAAAAACAACAATCAACAGAAGAAGCTTCAAAGTTAGTTGAAGAAGAGTTGGCTAAAACTAATATGTATTTAGGAGAAACAGATGTTGAAGGACAAGGAATAGAAATTAATATAAAAGATATAAATAGTGAAGATATAAAGCCAATTTCAGCAGAAAATTTATTAATAATAGTTGATTATTTAAAATTAGCTGGAGCAGAGGCTATATCAATAAATGAAGAAAGAATAATTAATATGTCTGATATTGTAGATATAAGAAGCAATTCAATAATATTTGTAAATCAACAGAGAATACTTGCTCCATATATAATAAAGGCAATAGGAGATCCATCTAAGTTAGAGAGTACATTATTAGGTAATGGTGGATATATAGAAGAATTACGAAATATAGGCTTTGATATTAGTATAGATAGAAAAAGTACAATAACTATACCTAAATATAGTAAAGAGATAGGGTATAAGTATATGAAATAATCTGAAGCGAAGGGAAGGATAAAGAAGATGATTTTTTTAGTAATGATAATAGCATGTATATTAGGTGCAATTGTAGGATTAAATGCTCCAATGATATCATATACATATTCAAGTTATTTGGCAATTGCAATAATAGCAGCATTAGATTCAGTATTTGGAGGAATAGCTTCTGTAATAAATAAAAAATTCGATATGAAGATATTTATATCTGGTTTTTTTGGAAATGCGATACTTGCAATATTGTTAACAGTATTAGGTGAAAAATTAAATGTTGATATTTATTTAGCAGCTATAGTTGTTTTTGTTTATAGAATGTTCATGAATTTAGGAATAATAAGAAGATATTATGTTGAAAAATGGACAGAAAGAATAAAAAATAAATCTAATAAAAAAACAGAAAAAAATGTTAAAGAAGAAAAAAACGAAGTTGTGTAAAGCATGAAATGTCAAGGTTATACAATTTATTACAAAAGTGTTACAAAAATATTACAAAAATATAACAAATTCTATTGACAATTGAAAAAAAATGTAATATAAATACATAAAGAAAATTAGTACTAGTGAGATGGGGGAATTAACTTGGCAATAGGTGATATTATAGTTGGTGTAGACATAGGAACAACAAAAGTAGCAACGGTTGTAGGCGAAGTTAACAATTTTGAACAAATAGAAACTATATGTAGTACATCATATAAATGTAGTGGATTAAAAAAGGGCAAAATAATAAATGAAGAAGAGATAAGTTTAAGCTTAGCAAAGACAATAAAAGATGCTGAAGATGAAACAAATTTACAAATAAATTCAGCATATGTAACAATTCCAGGAAAATATATAACAATAGTGCAAAATAGCATAACTAAAGACGTAAAAGATAAGTATTCTGGAGTTTCAATAAGAGATGTTCAAAGTGCAATAATGCAAGTAAAAGATATAGAAATACCTGAAGGAAAAACATTAATAGACATAGTTCCAGATAAAATAATATTAGATAATGGAACTGTAGTAACTGATCCAGTAGGAAGCTTAAGCTCTAGTTTTACAATAAGTGCACAAATAATTTTAGCTGATAAAGAATATGTAAGACAATTAAATAGTATATTTAAAAAAGCCGGATTAGAAATAGATGGAATTGTTCCAATAACATTAGCAGAACGAAATTTAATACTTGATAAAAATGAATTACATGATAATATAGCAATTATAGATGTAGGTGCGGAAAATACAGACATAGGAGTATTTGAAGGTTCAACATTTATTTATACTAATTCAATACCATTAGGAGGAGAAAATATAACAAATGATATTGCACTAGTATTAAATATAGCATATGAAGAGGCTGACAAATTAAAAAGACAATACGGACTAGCAATGAAATCTTACATAGATAACGACAATGAAATCGTATTAAATACAGTAGAAGATTCTTCTAAGAATAGAGTAATAAAGAGTTCTGAACTTATTGAAATAATTGAGGCAAGAATAGAAGAAATATTCACTCTAATCAATAAGGATATAACAAATCAGGGAATAAAGCCTAAAATAAATAATGTAATTCTTACAGGACAAGGAATAACAAATATAAACAAGAGCGATGTTGCAGGAAAAGTAATACTAAATATACCAGTAAAATTTGCAACAGGTAGATATATTAGCACTGTAAGACCTGAATACAGAACAGCATATTCTTTAGTTAGATATATAGCTGCAAGACCATTTACAAAAAGTGTGTCAAGTAGCATAGATTCAAATACTAGCGAAAGTTTTATAGCAAAACTTATAGATAGGATAAAAGAATTTTTCTACTCGTAAATTTAGAACTTGAAAATAAAACAAATTCTAAAACTAATTTAATGCATAATGTAATTCTGAAAGAACGATTGAAAAACAATAAAAAACCGAAAGATATATAAATAAGAAAGCAAAGAACAAAAAGTAGAATAGGGAGGAATAAACTTTATGATGGTGGATAGTAATGTAGATGAAAACACAATGCTAGACGGAACAGCTACAATCAAAGTAATTGGTGTTGGAGGAGCTGGAACAAATGCAGTAAACAGAATGGTTGATTCAGGAATAAAAGGGGTAGAATTCATAGCTGTAAACACAGATAGACAAGCTTTACTTCTATCAAAAGCTGCATCAAAAATTCAAATAG
>OIYO01001313.1_pt1 | contig 13981 bp, 11 predicted proteins | sample 1588191 | NCBI WGS metagenome assembly OIYO01 (sample SAMN03283275) | human gut metagenome | biome: human-associated habitat; material: feces | host: Homo sapiens | place: Peru | collected 2012 | reverse complement strand
TGTACGCAATGCCGGTGGAGAGAATAGTGAAATTCTTCAACGACAACGGCTTCGACATGGACAAGGGAACAGCACACGGTCTGCTCCGCAAGACAGAGAATCTCTTCGAGAATCTCTACAAGGCACTCGGTGGCGTAATAAAAGAAGATACATATATCGCAGGCGATGAGACATACCACAAGGTACTTGTTAAAGATAAGAACAAGGACGGCAAAGGAATAAAGAAAGCCTATATATGGGTGGTGACTGCAGTAAACACCGGTCTTGTATACTACTTCTATCATGACGGCTCCAGAAAGGAGGACATCATACTGGATTATATAAAGGGCTATAAAGGGGCCTTCCAGTCAGACGGTTTCTCCCCATACCGTAAAATGGCAAAGTGGCTGTTGCGTCTGGCATGCTTCCAGCATGTAAAGAGAAAGTTTCTCGATTGTGGGGACGATTTCGATGCCAAGGTTATCGTACGCCTTATCAACTTCCTTTACCACAAGAACCACAAGCATAAGATCGGAGAAGACGGCTGGACGGAACGCGACAACTACAAATGGCGACAGCAATACGCACTGCCCATCATGCATATCATAAAGAAGAAGCTTGACCGCATGGCAGCCGACAACCGCCTTCTGCCTAAGACGGAGAAGTATGAAGCCGTGCATTATATGCTTAACGAGTGGGATGCCCTGATGAATATCTTCACAAGAGGAGATTACCATCTGGACAACAACCTTGTGGAAAGACTCAACAGATACATATCATTATCCCGAAGAAACTCACTTTTCTTCGGGTCGCATACTGGTGCCAAACGGGCAGCCATGTTCTATTCGCTTGCATGCTCATGCAGACTGCAAGGTATTAACTTCTTTGAATATATATCTGATGTCATCAACAAAGCTGCAGCACTGCCACCAAGAACATCGCTAAGTAAGTACCGGGAATTGCTGCCGGATAAATGGAAACAAAAAAATATCGCTCAAGAATAAAAACTTGAGCGATATTTTTTTGACGTGTATATACTAGCATCGCGGATACGCTTACGTTCTAATTGTACCTTTATGGAATTGAAATATATGTTTAAACAGTCATAACGCTTCATTTCTTCAGTTCTAATTGTACCTTTATGGAATTGAAATGCCTTAGAAGATGCCCAGATACCGTAAAGATGGGTTCTAATTGTACCTTTATGGAATTGAAATATGCCTCGCTTAATGGCAGCGTGACATGTGAAGCCCGTTCTAATTGTACCTTTATGGAATTGAAATATATCTCGGCGCGTGCCTCGTCCGACATTTCGCGGCGTTCTAATTGTACCTTTATGGAATTGAAATGACGGTAATCGAATGTCATTTAGCGTTGATAACGGTTCTAATTGTACCTTTATGGAATTGAAATACTCGAAGTAGCTCCATGAATACCGTTGCGCTGTGGGTTCTAATTGTACCTTTATGGAATTGAAATTGAGAATCAATTTGTGAAGTTTCAACTTCAACAGGAGTTCTAATTGTACCTTTATGGAATTGAAATGTTGTGCGAAGCGAGGGCAGAACTTCGTTGAATACCCGTTCTAATTGTACCTTTATGGAATTGAAATTAAGGTCAACTATACGAAAGGCTATTGTGGGCAATCAGTTCTAATTGTACCTTTATGGAATTGAAATGGTAATAGATTGAGCCGTCGGCAGACACGGCTGTGACGTTCTAATTGTACCTTTATGGAATTGAAATACAAGAACGGCGAGCATACGCTATAACAAGTGAAAGTTCTAATTGTACCTTTATGGAATTGAAATTTGCTTGTGGATCTTGGCGACTTACCTGCCTTGCTAGTTCTAATTGTACCTTTATGGAATTGAAATGGAAATATAATTTTCACGATCGCTAATCTTACCGGTTCTAATTGTACCTTTATGGAATTGAAATTCGACTGCGAACTCATGCCGCAGGCTTCGGCAAAGTTCTAATTGTACCTTTATGGAATTGAAATCTGGAATGGAAAATGATGAAGGAGAATCAGGTGGTGTTCTAATTGTACCTTTATGGAATTGAAATTTTCAATATCCTTGGCAAGTCGGCGCAGACCCGAGTTCTAATTGTACCTTTATGGAATTGAAATTAGTGTATGTTTATTGTTATTGATGTTTGTTTCTGTTCTAATTGTACCTTTATGGAATTGAAATAAACTCGTACTACGGAATACTCGCTGTTGCGACAAGTTCTAATTGTACCTTTATGGAATTGAAATTCTGGAAGATAAATCTTCAACTTATTTGCTTCATCAGTTCTAATTGTACCTTTATGGAATTGAAATAAACGTGTCCGTGGTCGCTATGTTGATGACTTTGGGTTCTAATTGTACCTTTATGGAATTGAAATATCGGTACACGTTCCGACCACTATCTCAAAGTGGGTTCTAATTGTACCTTTATGGAATTGAAATACCGTGCTCAATATGATTTTGATAACTGGAAACAGAAGTTCTAATTGTACCTTTATGGAATTGAAATCGGAAAACATTATCATACATAAGACGATTAACGGCAGTTCTAATTGTACCTTTATGGAATTGAAATTGTACTGAGACAACAAAGGTTGAAGGACACCAAAGGTTCTAATTGTACCTTTATGGAATTGAAATATGTTTTGCAAGTTCAGCAGAAGTATCTATTATTAGTTGATTATCAGTATTATACGCTCTAAACGGTAGAAAAGTGGCTATATGGATTCTGTTTAGATACAAAAAAGATGAAAATTTAACGTATTTAACCTCCATTCACATCAATTGGTCTCCAATTCTCGTTGCAAACCAAGTGAATAGTGTCGAAACGGAAAAGGGTATTAAACCGAATACGCAAGAATGGCATGAAAAAGGGTTGATGGAAATTACTCTCGATACTCTGAAGGTTTCATCCCTAGGTAAGTCTGCACATAGCGACTAAAGTAGGCCGGCGATGAAAAGCCGAACAGGTCTGATATATTCACAAAGGTCAACGACTTGTCACGAAGCAGGCGGGATATATCCAAAATGGTATAGCGGTTTATCCAATAATTGGCTGAGTAGCCGCTCACTTTGTTGGATATTTCCGACAGATATTTGGGACTGACGCAGAGTTCAGAGGCATAATAAGCGATGTCGCGATGCTTGCGGTAATCGCCCCGTTCGAGCATATCAATGAAAGCGCGCATAGTAGCAGCGTATGGCGACGTGATTTTGAGTTCACCATAAAGCCCTGAGTGAAAGTCAAAGAAGTCGAGAATCATGGCTTGCACAGCGTTGGTCAATGTCTCTTGGTAGAAATGGTGCGCCCGGTCGTTCAGACGATGTTCAATCATCTGCATGTCGTGTAGCAAGATATCCTGCTGGCGTGCGTCCAAACGCATCACGGGATTGAGAAACAGCGATAGTTGTCCCTTCATGCCATAATTGCTTTGGGGTGTGGAGCGTTCGATAAAGGAAGGGGTGATGTAGATGGCTACCACCTGAAAGTCGTCAGAGGGCATCACTTTCTCAATCAACTTCCCCTTGCGCACAATGAGGCAATCGCCCTTACTCAGATTGTAGAGCTGATGATTGAATACAAAAGCACATTGCCCTTCTGTACAAAGGGCATGTGCCAGATAATCTTGATAGCCTTCACTACCGAGTTCGGCCAAACTATGCTTGATGATAATATTCTCCATACACTTCTGATTTTGGCTACAAAATTACTAAATATTGATGACAATTAACTATATATCACACAGAAAGTCCCATCTGATAGGCTTTTTTCTCCACTGGAGAACCGGCAATGGTCCCTCTTTCATAAAAACCGCCTCCTAAGATGACGCCGCGCTCCACGGAGCCTTTCAAACAGGCAGCCAGTCCGCGCATACACTCGATGGTGCATGACAAGGCTTCTCGTTCTGCTTCTGCCGCTGTGGCTATGTAGTAAAACTCCTTGTCGCGGATTTCCGTCCAGCGTGCCACGGTGCGGTCGATGAGTGTTTTGAGTTGTGCGTCTATCGAATAGAAATAGACCGGTGAGGCCATCACAATCACATCGGCCCCGAGCATACGTTCAAGAATCGTAGCCATATCATCTTTGATGGCACATTCGCCCGCATGCTTTTTACAATAATAGCAAGCGCGACAATAGCCTATCTTCTGGGTGGCTATGCGAATCTTTTCTACTTGATGACCGGCTTCTTTGGCACCTTTCATAAAGGCATCACAAAGCAAATCGGAATTTCCCCCAAGGCGGGGGCTTCCTGATAAAATCAAAATCTTCTTTGCCATAATATACTGCTTTTAAATTGTTTACATTGTAGGCGTTGAGATAGAGGCCGTCACAATTTGCCGTTCCCAAAAGCGGACGGCATCGTCTACCCACCCTTCGGCTACGGTGCCTTGTCCTATACCAAATCCATGCCCAAGTCCTTGATAAACATGAAATTCCGTAGGAATGCCCATGGCGGAAAGCGCCTTTAGGCGGTTTTGCATCGTTTGATAGGAAGCTATTCCATCGTTGGTGCCCACATTGGCATAGGTAGGCGCATCGGTGCTACTAGCACGGTTGTAGCCTGTATATTGCATCACAACGGCTGCTGCCTGTGGCACGCCATTATCGCCGGTCAATTGGCGTAAATAATCACCATTTCCCAAGGTGGCAGCCATACGAGCGCCAGCCGAGCCACCCCAAAGCGAATACCCATCGGCCTTCACGCCCAGTTCGTCAGCGTGGCTGTGAATGTAGCTGAGGGCTCTTGCCAAATCATTATAAGGGTCGTCGGGGCGATAAATGAGCGCAAAACAATTATAACCTTTCTTACTCACCTCTAAGGCGTGCGGAAAACTGTCGTGCATGGCACCCACATACATAAAACCGCCTCCAGCATTCATCACTGCAAACTCCTTGCCAGGCGTGCCACGGAAGAAGAACAAACCCGTGTTGCGTTTAGAGGCATCGGCCTGCATTTCAGCTTCCGTATAAATAGGAAAGAATATTTGATGACCATCCAATGCATCGCGTTTCAAGCTGTTGATGATTTCAACGGTTTTAGACGCTTGTATGTGCGTGTACCATACATATACAGATGAGGTGCTTACCTCTGCCAGTGTCATTGATGAAGGCACCGACCTATCTACCGGAAAAAGCAAGGCGCCAAAACCTTTGAAGGCATCGTCCGCTATGACCTCACCCACGGTGGAAGAGCTCGTAAACCACGAGGTATTGCTATCGGGTTGGTTGCCCCCCGAAGTTTCATCCCCAGGTTTGTTTGGCTTTTCCGTAGGGATGGGGCTTCGTTCTGAAGTTTCATTGAGAGGGCCTGCGCCACAACTCATTAGCATCATCATGCATACCATTGTAAGTATCATATTTTTCATATCTCTGTTTTTGTTTTTATTCATATCGCTTTCTGTTTGCAAAGTTAAGGAGTTTACAAGTGAATGGCATTACGATAAGTGCGGAGATTATTTCACTTTTGGAGGAATCTATAGTTTGAAGCCCCAAAAGGCCCTCGCTCGCCACTTTATCTGACTGATACCTGAGTTCCTAGAAAAGTCAAATTGCGAGTTATTGACTACCACAGAACAACCTATGAATGTTTTTTCAAAATGTCGAACCAGCGACATTCGTCCTATCACAACCACATTAAACGGTCTAGTGCTAAACCAAGTCGACTTGGTCTCTCCTTGCAATGTATATCTGTTATAGATTATCCACTGAGGCAAAGAGGATAAATGAAGTAACCACTTCCGCTCCCTACCAAATACCCAATTGTAACCATATCCCACGCCCATGCTAAGGCCTGAGGTGCGAATCTGTGATTGACGATTCTTTGTGGATTCATTTTGTTCGATATCTAATCGGTTACGCAACAAAGATAAACCAATCATTGCACTTCCACTACTTTGTAGCTGAATCCAAGAACCAGTAAAGGCTGCCGGGAAAGAGAAACGTTTGGAGTTGAATGCATAATATCCGCTCAGCATAAGCAGAGATTGCTTGATAGCAGCTTGTCCCAGTTCACCTATTTCGCTGCTCTCCGAAGTACTGAAACGATAGCTGTCTGCCACGTGATATACCAGGTCTCCACCCATAGCGTTACCATAGCTATTGACGTTGAGTTCATAATCCTTATAACGATTAAAGAGTTGTTCGGGATTAAATGCCCATCCGACAGATAATCCTCTATAAGAAGCTTGAAATCCTAAAGTGCGTTTGTTCTGTGATTCAAAAATGTATGTTCCACCTTCCGAATCCATAATACCAACAGATGAGCCAGAGTAGTTTATCATCAACTTCACCCGAAGTCTTTCAGGAGCACGCTTAATATAAGACGTATCGGATTTATTTTTAAATCCACTAAAACTACAGATAAAAGAATCCATTTTGCAGATCCATTTTCTCTTGCTCTGGTCACCTCTTATTGATAGAGTATCAGATGGCTGTGGCTCCGCAAACACATATAGTGGAATAGTGCACATTATTATATATACGATATACTTCATAACGTGTGCAAAAATACAATTTTATGTGCCTATTCCTCTTATAACTTTTGCGGAGAAAATTTCACTTTTTACGGAAATGTCCCGCCCCACTCTCATCTTCCGCTTTTATGGTAATTCTATCCGCATTTATCGTAAATCAATATAGACAAAAACGATGTACTTTTGCGGCAGAATAAAACATTAATCGTATAAAATATTAATCGTATAAAAAATTAATTGTATGGAATACAGAGAATTAGGAAAGAGCGGACTGCGTACCTCCGCCATTGGATTAGGATGTATGGGCATGAGCCATGCCTATGGTGCGCCTGCTGATAAGAAGGAGATGACCGACCTTTTGGCCTTAGCCGTAGATATGGGTTACAGCTTCTTCGATACCGCCGAGGTGTATGGCACGGATACCAATCCTCACGACAATGAAGAGCTCCTTGGCAATGCCTTGAAGCCCTATCGTGACAAGATTGTACTTAGCACGAAGTTTGGTCTCACGTTCGACATGAGCACGACCGACGGTCCTCACGACCTTGTGCCCAATTCGACCCCTGCTGAAATCAGAACCGCGGTAGAAGGTTCGCTTCGTCGCTTACAGACCGATCACATCGATCTCTACTTTCAACACCGCATCGACCCAAAGGTGGAACCAGAAGCCGTGGCAGAAGTGATGGCCGAACTCAAGAAAGAAGGTAAGATTCTGCATTGGGGCATCTCCGAAACTACGGAGGACTATCTGCGCCGTGCCCATTCCGTGTGTCCCGTGGCAGCCGTGCAGAATCGCTATTCGCTCATGGCACGCTGGCACGAAAGCCTTTTCCCGACATTGGAAGAGTTGGGCGTGGGCTTGGTGGCTTTCTCTCCACTTGCCAACGGCTTGCTCACCAATCAATACACAGCCACTTCTACCTTTGATGCTAAGACGGACTATCGTGCCTCCATGCCTCAGTTTAAAGCCGAGAGCTTTGCCAAAAACGAGCAGTTGCTCTCCTTGCTACAACTCCTTGCAGAGGTCCATCACGCTACGCCCTCGCAGATTTCACTCGCATGGATGATTAACAAGAAGCCATGGATTGTACCCATCCCTGGCACCCGTAAACTCTCGCGATTGAAAGAGAATGCCGGTGCTGCCGATATTCATCTCTCTGCCGATGAGGTGGCGTATATAGATGCAGCGATCGACCGCATGGACATTAGCGCCGTGTTTGGCGGAAGTAAAATCAAACAATAACGCCACACCTCATTTAAAAGAAAAAAAAGAAACATAATGAAGAAAAATATCATCTTTTTAGTCGTTTGTTTGCTATCGCTTACAAACATTCAAGCTCAACAGAACAGCCGCACCCTTGTGGCTTACTTCTCAGCTACAGGCAATACACACGCTGTAGCGCAAAACATCGTCAGCATTCTTGGTGCAGACAGCTATCGTATCGAGCCGCTCAAACCTTATCCCGACGACCCTTACGACGTGAGCATGGACATTCAGGCCGAAGCTTACGGTGACCTTCGCCCTGCCGTGGGCAATCTGCCAGAAAAGGAAGTGATTGCTGCCTACGACACCATCTTCGTGGGTTCGCCCATTTGGTGGCACCAACCGGCCATGGTGGTTTGCACCTTCCTCGAAGCCTATGACCTCACGGGCAAGGTTATCATTCCTTTCTTCACCTACGGTTCCACAAGTTATCTCAACGAGTCGATGCAGAAGATTTATAAGGTGACACCCAGCTCTCAGCATATCCCCGCCACGTTGCCCACGGACATCGACCCTTCCAATATACAGACACCGACTGCCGACGATGAAGGCATCGACATGCCTGGGAGAAGTGTTCGTAGCACGAGAGAGTGGTTGGAGAAGATTGGCGTGTTAAATAATAGTACAGCCATCGTTCAGCCAACTACAGACAAAGGCTCACTTTATGCCGTTTATGATGTGAATGGTAAGAAGGTAGGAAGTTCTAAAGCGTTGCAAGACCTTCACCAAGGTCTGTATATCATTGCAGACAAGGGAGAAAGTAAGAAAGTATTCATCAAATAAAAGAAGCATTGTATGAAAGTAATTTATAGGAATTTGATTTTGCTTGTATCACTAAGCATAGCTATCGTTGTGATGGCATGTACTAACGATGATGCAGCCGATGGCATTGAACAGAATCCTGATGCCGAAGAAGTGGTGCCAGGCACCAACCATAAAATACTTGTGGCATATTTTACCATGCCTGAAAGAGATGGGGTTGATGCTTCCACAGGTGCGAGCCGTTTGGTGATGAACGGCACGCTTTATGGTCACATGGAATATGTGGCTGGTATTATTGCCGATGAAACGGGAGCCGACCGTTTCCAAATCAAAACGGTGAAGACTTACCCTGCCAGTCACCAGCCACTGATTGAAGAGGCCCAGGAGGAACAAAACAATAATGCACGCCCGGCACTGAGCACACAGATAGAAAATTTCGACGATTATGATGTCATCTTCATCGGTTACCCTATCTGGTGGAGCAACATGCCACAGGCCATGTACACCTTCTTCGACACTTACGACTTTAAAGGAAAGACCATCATCCCCTTCACTGTGCATGGTGGCAGCGGATGGGCCGGTACTACTTCAACCATTGCCCGCATGGAACCTGAGGCCACTATGATACAAGGCTATAGCATCTCGCGCAACAATGTAGCCGGAGCGCGTGAAGGCGTCATCAGATGGGTGAGAGGTCTCAATCTGACTACTAACACTGAAAATGAATAAGTATGGTAAAACAATATTTGAAAGGAATCATCATCATGGCATTATCTACATTTATCTCTACGCTCCACGCCCAAACGCTATCTATCGTTCGGCAAGGCCAATTTGCTGTGGGAGGAACTACGATTCAGCATCCTGGTGCGTACGACAATAGCCAATTCATCAGTTGGAGCGAACAAGTGGAGGCAGGACAGAGCTACAGCGCTGACCATGCGTTCGTGAGTTTTCAACAGCCAAAAAATGCGCAGCCTTATCCGTTGGTCTATGTGCATGGTTATGGTCAGTCGGGCATGTGTTGGCAGACCACTCCCGATGGTCGTGCCGGCTTCTCCACACTGATGCTGCAGCGCGGTTGGAGCAGCTATGTGGTGGACCTCCCCGGTCGTGGACGCGCTTCACGCACTACGGTCACCACTACCGTGAAGCCCACAGCCGATGAGATGTTTTGGTTTGACGTGTGGCGTATGGGGCAGTGGCCAGAGTGGAACGAAGGCGTACAGTTTCCGCAAGACAGCGAAAGCATGAGCAATTTCTTTCGCCAGATGGTACCCGACCTCAGCGACCACAAGCAGGACGTGCCTTCACTCAAGGCTTTGGCCGAAAAAATAGGCGGCCACATCCTCGTGACGCATTCGGGCGGTGGGCTCACCGGTTGGCTCACCGCCATAGCGGCCGATGGTGCTGTCAAGGCCATTGCCAGCTACGAACCGGGCGGCTTCGTGTTTCCTGAAGGTGAAGTGCCAGCTCCCATTCCCGGGCGCACAGGAGGTGCTAAAGGCACATCCGTAAGCCAAGATGACTTCATGAAGCTCACACGCATCCCCATTGTGCTCTATTATGGCGACTACATCGTGGATAAACCGTCCAAACTGTTAGGAGATGAAAACTGGCGTGTGCGCATTCAGATGGCTCGCCACTTTGTAGATGCCATCAACCGCCATGGTGGTAAAGCCGAATTGGTGGAACTTCCTAAGCTCGGCATCAAGGGAAACACCCATTTCTTGATGCAAGAGCGCAACAATGTGCAACTGGCAGACCTTCTTAATGATTGGCTCTGTAAAAGCGTTGTTGCACAACCTGCTTGTCAAAGTTCCTCCGAAGTCAATCATCTCTGTCCGCAGCAACAAGCCATGGTGGCCATTGCCGCTTTCGAAGCGAAGGGCGATAAAGAAGGATTGATGCGCGCCATAAACGAAGGACTCGACGCAGGTCTCACCATCAGCGAGATTAAAGAAGCCTTGGTGCAACTCTATGCCTATACGGGTTTTCCTCGTAGCCTCAATGCGCTCAATACGTTCATCCATGTGCTCGACGAACGAAGCGCCCGTGGCATCACTACAGATATTCCCGGTCGTGATGCTACGCCCCTGCCAGCAGACTTCAACGCCATGGCCTACGGTACGGAGATTCAGAAGAAGGTGACCGCTCGCAGCACCTATTACTTCTCCTTCTCTCCCGCACTTGACGGCTACCTCAAAGCCCATCTCTTTGGCGATATTTTTGCCCGAGACAATCTCACGCACTCTCAGCGTGAATTGGTCACCGTAAGCGCCCTCTCAGCCATTGAAGGGCTCGACGCCCAGCTTCGTTCACACGTCAAAGGGGCTAAGAATATGGGATTGAGCGATGACGAGATTCATTCCGTCGCTCTCACACTCCGCCAGAAGGTGGGCAACGCAGAAGGCTATCGTGCAGCTAAAGCCATTGCTGATGTCTATGGGGAAACCTTTACAGCTGAAAATCCTAGGACGATTCAAGATCTTCCTCTCGGAGAACCGAATACGGCATTGGCGCAATACTTCAGTGGCGATAGCTATGTGGCCCGCCTTTCCCAGCAAGGAGGATTGCCCGTGAGCAATGTAACCTTCGAACCCGGATGCCGCAACAATTGGCACATTCATCACGGAGCCAAGCAGGTGCTCATTGTCACTTCGGGCACAGGATGGTATCAGGAATGGGGCAAACCGGCACGAAGATTAAATGTGGGCGATGTGGTAGAGGTTCCAGAAGGCACCAAGCACTGGCATGGAGCTTCTCGCAACAGTTGGTTCCAACATATCGCCTTTAGCATCAAGACCCGTAAATCGTCGAGCAACGAATGGCTGGAAGCTGTGACTGATGAAGCATATAATAAACTCAAATAAAAGACCAAATTATGATTCGCAATTTAATAATAATAATATTTCTAATGATGACAACAATGACTCATACTGTAAATGCACAAACCCCACATAATCCTTGGGGACTTGTCTATACGGATGCCCTCGCAAAGAACGAACCGGGCAAAGTAAACCTTACACCTGTAAGCTATCACATTGGCAATCTGAAAGTAGTGGCCAATGTCTATACACCGGCAGGCTATGACAGTAAGCAAAGCTATCCGGCCATCGTAGTGGCTCATCCCAACGGTGGCGTGAAGGAACAAGTGGCAGGTAAATATGCCCAACTCCTTGCCGAGCAAGGGTTCATCACCATCGCTTTCGATGCCGCCTATCAAGGGGGCAGCGAGGGCGAACCACGCCAGACTGACCGTCCGCAGAACCGTATGGAGGACATCCGCTGCGCCGGCGACTTCATCGCCTCTTTCCCTGGTGTGGACAAAGAACGCATCGGTGTCCTTGGTATCTGTGGTGGAGGTGGTTATACACTCAAGACGGCGCAGACCGACAAACGATTCAAAGCCGTAGCCACACTGAGCATGTTCAACAGCGGTGTGGTGCGACTGAATGGCTTTATGAACACCGACATAGCACGTATTCCTCAAAAGTTGAAAGAAGCCACTTTGGCACGTGAGGCAGAAATCGCCACAGGCAAGCCCGAATACATTGGTGATATGAGCGGAATCACTCCCGAACAGGCCAAGAAGCTTCCCTTCGAACTCTATCGCGATGGCTATGAATATTATCTGCAGAGCCACGCCCATCCCAACTCCACCTTCCGCTACACCAAGAGCAGCCTCATAGACCTCTATGCCTTCAATGCTGCCGACGGGATGGAGCTCATTGACCAACCTCTCTTGATGATTGCCGGGCAGGAGGCTGACACTTACTATATGACGGCGGAGTGTTACGCCCGCGCCACGGGCACAAAAGACAAGGAACTATTTCTGGTACCCGGTGCCTCACACATCCGCACCTATTTTGTGCCCGAATATGTCGACCTCATCTCTTCAAAGCTCACCGCTTTCTTTAGAAACAAACTTTAGGCAGAATCCTTTATGAATTAAAAAATGAAAGTTGCCTTCCCAAACACCTTCTCAGCCAACGAGAAATGCAACAATGGGGAGGCAACTTCTATTATTCATCCATCACCCGCTCACACTGCTTCTTCACCGCTTGATACATCGAGTAATAAGCGAAGGCTTCCTCTTTGTGTTTAAGGCTTTTGATGGAGGCAAACATTGCCCACGATATGAGAAAGACGATGACGATTACCACATAGCGGAGGGGCAGATGGTTGCCACGGATGAAGAGGCTGTTGACGTTGGGTGGAATGAAGCGGGCCACGATGGGTTGGTTTAGCTGTTTGATCTGTTCAAGCATCTCAGTCTGACCCTTACTAAGGGCATCGAGTTTTTGTCCTAACTTATCTTCCCGCTTTTCTTGCTCTTTGAGATGTTTCTCCACATGATCTAAGATGCGTCCCTTCTGCTTTCTTACCGACGTTATCGATAGCCTGACGCACATTGCTGAGGTTGGCTGCTACTACATCTTCTTTCATTATCTTCTTCTTTTAGAGTAATATCTTGCATTTTTGAGTTGTCCACTATTAAAAATACAATCTTATGTTATTCAGAGGAAATTAATGCGTTTATGCCTCCTTGATTAACAATCATAAGAACTTGCTTTGTCGAATTTCAAACAAAGCAAGTTCTTATACTCATTATTTTAACTTATAGTGAGAAGCCTCTTGGCTTTTTTCTTAGAACCGCACCCAATCCCACTTTTTGTGTTCCGTCCCAATTTGTAAGTTGGTCGGCACAGCCATTGGAGCCACCAAGTGAAACGTATGTGTCTGCACTGCATGACATATAGTCAACAAAAGCGAGAAAGTTGTCAATGGCGTTGTCTGTGAATTGAACTTCATTCGTGGCGAAGAGTTTTGTCCAGCTGGTGACACATTCCTGCTTGAAGTCTGTAATACCATGCCAAGGCATATCAGATAAGAACCTCTTTGCTGCCGATTCTATACTGGCTTTAGAGTCCAATCCAATATTATGCTTTACAGCAGATGCCATAATGCCATAGTATATGGAAGCCGATTCTTTCTCGTTGAAGTTGACTCTATCTGTTTTTGCAAAGGATGATAAAGCTTCATGTCCCTCATGGATGAACTTGTCAAGCACTCCTATGTATCTATTTTGCCGAGCCATGCTTTCACGTTTGGCTTCGGCTTCTTGCCGAGCCTTTTCTTTTGCATCTTCCTCCTTTCGTGCTTCCACTCGTCTCCATGCATCAGTCATTTCTGGCTCTTGCCAAATGGCATTCCAACGAGCCTTCAAATCATTGTACATTTCCATAAGTGTAGTATTATAACTTTTGGCACTGGCGAGTTCTTCCTTCGCATAGACAAGTTGAGTAGTCACTCGCTCCACAGCCTTCTCGTCAAGTTGAGAGATGCGTTGTTTGACTTTGTTGTTTTCAGTCTTTAGCGCATCATTCTCGGCACGAAGCGACTTGTTCTCCTCTATCTGCTTATTGAGGTTCTGCATATAGTAAGTGTATGTCTTGTTGACAGACTTGCGTACACCTTCATTCTGT
>OIYO01001311.1_pt1 | contig 14027 bp, 7 predicted proteins | sample 1588191 | NCBI WGS metagenome assembly OIYO01 (sample SAMN03283275) | human gut metagenome | biome: human-associated habitat; material: feces | host: Homo sapiens | place: Peru | collected 2012 | reverse complement strand
GCAATTCTTAAATAAAAGTAAGGAGCGAAGGGTGCCTGATGACACTCTCCGCTTTTTATTTCCAGAATAAATCGTATTATTTGGAAAAATATAATATAATGATGAATCAATTTACTAAGATTATCGCAGCGCAGCTCAAACTGAGAGAGCAGGCTGTCGAAAATACATTGGAACTGCTCGAAGAGGGTTGTACTATCCCTTTCATCTCCAGATACCGTAAGGAGAAGACGGGTAAGTATCCTAAGGCGATTGTTCCTGTTGCTCTCTATGGTATGCCTTATGATTGCGATAAGATTATGGCGATTTCAGAAAAGTATGGTATCCCTGTAGTGGAAGATGCTGCTGAGGGCTGTGGTTCCAGATGGAAAGGTCAGGTGCTGGGTACATTCGGTAAGTTTGGCGTGTTGTCATTCAATGGTAACAAGATGATTACTACTTCTGGTGGTGGCGCCTTGATTTGCCAGGATGCCGAGAGCAAGAACAACGTGATGTGGTATGCTACCCAGGCTCGTGATGCTTATCCTTACTATCAGCATACTGCCATTGGCTACAACTACCGTATGTCGAATGTATGCGCTGGTATCGGTCGCGGTCAGATGACTGTGCTTAACGACCATATTGCTCATCATAAGCATGTGCAGAAGCTCTACGAAGAACTGTTGAAGGACATCCCTGGTGTACATATCCACAAGCAGCCTGAGGACAAACGCTACGATGCCAACTTCTGGCTTTGCGCTGCCACATTGGATGCTGACGTGAAGATTCAGGGTCAGGAAAATGCTTACAAGGAAGTCATCAAGACTGCCGTAGGTGGTGCAGCAGGTGTAATACATGCCGTTGATTCGGCAACAACCGACTGTCAGCCTAACGAGAACGTGGAGGCTTTGCGTGTGTTTATGCTCTCGAAGAAGGTTGAGTGTCGCCCCGTGTGGAAACCTATGCACAAGCAGCCGGTATATGAGGGTGCTCCGGTATATACCAATGGGGTAGAGGAAGAACTCTTCAAGGTTGGCTTCTGCTTGCCTGCTGGTCCGTATGTAACGGATGATGATGTTCGCTATATTGTAGAGTGCATCAAGGAGGCAATAGTACGATAATGGATAAAGTTGCAGAGACAAAGCTAATATAAATAAAAAAGAGGTAACTATCTGATGTTCAGATAATTACCTCTTCTGTGGAGCTGGTGGGATTCGAACCCACGTCCAAACAGGGAAACCATATGCTTTCTACATGCTTATTCCAGCCTTCGGTTTTCGTGCTGCGACAAGACCTGGACCACCAATCGCAACCTTATCCTCTAAAACTTCATCTTAGCATCGAGGCATACACAGACTATTTCCGATTTACCTGCACCGCTTGACCCTCAGATTCGGAACAACATCCTTGGAGCGATGTCTCGTTCCGCCAACCTTGTGGCGGAATAAAGCTAATCTACTATACTTCGATTAAGCAGCGAGAGCGTAGTTGTTTTCGCCAATTAAATTGTTGATCACTCAGATTAAGGAGCTAGCCATCGAGGCTCCGCATGCTTACATACCATTTCATCCCGCTGTCAAATCCAGTCAACCCCGAGATGTTGTATGTTAACTTTGCAAAGTTAGTACAAATGACTGAAACTGCAAAATAAAATGGCAGGATTTTGCATATGGACTGTCTCGGTGAGACCTTATATTGTTTCCGAATAGCATATTCTACTATTTTAGTCGTTGTCCAAATCTACGATTTCCCAATAGCCACCAAAGTCAGCACCATTGCGCTTGATTATTCCAGCCTCTCGGAGCTTTTTTATCTGCTTTTCTACTCCTCGTGATGACATATCTATTTCCATTGCGATTTCTGCTGCTGATATTGTAGGCTTGTTCTTTATTAAATCAAGTATTCTCTCCGAACTTTTTCTTTTTCTCTCCGAACTTTTTGAGGCTGTCTCCGAACTAATCTCCTTTCTCTCCGAACTTTTGAGTTGAGTTCCCGAACTTTTAGATTGAGTTCCCGAACTATCTGAGCATCTTTCATGAATGGGACTAGTACCCTAAAACATTAAAAGGTTGTCTGTTTGTGCCAAATATTTCATATTTTCTGCATCAATTTTATGGTTCCCGCCAACGCATGTATGATATATAGATAATGTTTTATATCGTCAAATACCAACGTTCGACCTTTTCTATCTTTAAGCCACTTTTGTGCTGGTTGGTAGCCACCAATATAGAAGTTCCAAACCTCTTCTGGTACGTTGCCGAAGTATTGTTGTTTGTTAATCCATACTTGTTTGTCTTTCCATTTGAGCATATCAATTTGTTGTGAGCCTGGTTCTGGGAATGTCGTGTCGCATTTCCAGCTTTGTGTATTCCTCATCATGTGTAAGTTGATGAGTTGTTGGCCTATTTGTGCAAATCGTACAAACTCTGACTCGGATGTTGGTAATGGAATGCGAGGAAAATCCACCTTAAGAAACTCTTTGTATCTTTCTCTATAAGATGGCGAATGAAGTACCGCATAGATATATGCCAACAGCTCTTCTGGGGGGGTAACTCGTCCTATAGCATTGTTAAACTTCTGCCATTCTTCATCGTTCAGATTTGCAACCTTCGTCTCTTTGCCAAATTCATTGGTATAGAGATAGAGGGGGAATACATAGCCACGTTCTTTGGTCTTGTTCGATACACGACAGTCATCTATTATATGATTGTCTATAGAAACATGTGACCATTCGTTTCCTGCTATTTGTCGGCAAGTTAAAAGTGCTATATTATCATGACCAATAAAATTCTTCATCAAAATTTCTCGTGGTCTTTCTATCAATTTTGTGTCATAATACACAAAGCGTTTGTCAAATGGTCGATAAGCATATTCTTGTATGAAATCCTTTGAAGCTACACTATCATAATAAGTTGAAACTTTGTGTAGGAGGTCTTTAGGATTAAAATCAACAAGAATCTTATCCTTGGCTGTTACTACAGAAACATTTGTTTGGCAAAATATACTATCCAATGACACCCCTTTCTCATACTCCTCCATCAGTTCGAAATCCTTTGGTACGAAGAAGTACATTGGTGCAATTGGATTGAGTTCCTTATACTTCACTTCAGAGAATGGAGTATTTGTGAGGAAGTCATATTTTTCCTCACGTTTACCATAAAGGTCATAATAGAAAACTTTTCCAAGTTCCTTCGCTTTTTTCTCGCCTGTTTTTATAAACAGGTTTATGCTTACACCTTGCTGCATGTCGAATACATTCTCGTCGGGTGAACCGTCGGGACATACCTCCTTCTTCTTGTTGTTGCCATGCAAGTTGATTGTGTATATCTTGTCAAATGTTTTCAACAAGTTCCAACGCATGCCACGGAATGTCGGGTTATCCAAGAATCCATGTGGATTGATAAATCCTATGACACCACATTCGTTACGTTCAATATAATATTGTGCCAAACGGATAAACTTCACATAATCGTCGTTAATCCATTTGGGGTTACGTTCTTTCAAATGAGTCTCGCCGCCAGGTTCTTTCTTGTAATCTTCCATCAAGTGCATAATCCACTCTCCTTTGTTTTGGCTTTCTCCCGAGTATGGAGGATTGCCTATCATTACCATTACCGGACAGTCGCGCTTGATACGATTGGCTGCACTTGCTTCGTCGCTGAGCCATTGTGCCCACAAAGAACCAGTGTCGGGATGGCATTCTTCGAGTGAATTGGTAAGATATATCTTCAGACGCTTCTTGTTTTCAGCATGGTTGAAGCCAGTTTGCTCAAGCAGCATGTCGAGCTTCAGATGAGCTACAGCATAGCTTGCCATAAGCAACTCAAAGCCATGAAGACGTGGCAATAGGTGGTCGTTGACATAACCTTGCCACATACCTTGCATATCTTGAAATTTATCGTAGATTTGGTTTACAACTTCAGCCAAGAAAGTTCCGGTGCCTGTAGCCGGGTCGAGTATCTGCACTCGATGCATTTCTTTTCTGATAGTTGGTTTTGTCAGTTTTCCATTAATTCTCTCACCTTTTTTGTATTGTTCGTTCACTACTTCGTGTATGAATTTTGAATGGTCGGCAAGACCTTCTGCGAGTTTGAAGTCACGCTTTAGTATTTCGTCTACAGCACGCACTATGAATTGTACCACCGACAGTGGGGTATACCATACACCTTTGGCTTTTCGCAATGATGGATTGTATGCAGATAGGAAGTCCTCGTAGAAATGAATCATCGGGTCATGATGCAGTCCTTTCTTCTTGTAATTCTTCATGACTTTCTGCACATCTGTAGCAAGGAAAATGTTCACCAAATCATCCACCACCCATGCTATTCGTTCATCAAGGTCGTAGCCTGCTATTTGCTGGAAAATATTGCGTAGAAAAGGGTTGGTTTTCGGAATAAGATTGGCAGCTTCCTGTCGTGAAAAATTATCAGGAGTATTGTCGTGCAAGCGTGCTGCAAACATTCCATATGCAACAGTTTGGGCATATATGTCGGCAAATCCTTCTGTGGTAAGGTCGTTTATTAATACCGATCTGAAGGCTTTAAGCTGACCTTGCAATTGTCTGTTCGAATCCTCTTCTTCCCCTTCGCTTTCTGCAATACGAAATGCATTGTTGATAGTAGAAGCCAAAATGCGGGCCTTTGCTGCCATTTGTTCCGCAAGGCGTTTAGCTGTAGTTATAGGTGTAGGGTGAGTTGTGGCAATATGATTTATCAATTCTTTAAAATCCTCAACGCTATCTTTGCATAAGTCTATTTTGTCACCATGAACTTCTGCAAGGCGCACGTTTCTTACCCATTCTCCATTTTCATAGAGATGGAAATCAAGATAGTCAGTAAAGATGATATGATCAAGACTTTTTTTATAACGATTGAACTGTTCCTTGTTTTCTTTTCTGCCGTCAAGGTCTCTATCGTCAATGTCCTTAGCTTCTATATAAAAAACTGGAGTGTTGGTCTTTTTTGAAGAAATGATGAAGTCTGGAGCACCGCAGTTAATTCTTGCAGGCTCGTTTGTAACAACAAGACCATCAAGCATTTCATTGAGCAATTGTTGAAGCATTGGTCGGTACGAATGCTCACGGGCTATGCCAGTACGAAACTGTTCGTTGATTGATTTTATATATGTAGCTATATCCATATTAATATTTCTGTAGTATTATATTGCAAATATAGATATAATTTTCGAATTATAAGTCAGTAGGGAATAAAAAACAGAATACCTCTTTCCCTCTCCGTTGTTCCTTCGTTCATCCTTCGTTTATCCTTCGTAGTGAACTCGTTTATCCTTCGTAGTGAACTCGATCTACCTTCGTTAACGAAGCGGAGGCATTACGGAGGTATTTCGAAGATGGAATGGAGGTAAAACGAAGATGTATAGAAGAACGAACGAGGAAGGAGCGAAGATGGAACTATAATCGAATTTATTGCTTTATAATTTATAAGTGTCACTATATAGGAAAAACTAAACAAGAAAGGAAAAAGAAAACAAAGAAAAGATAAATGTATGGGAGTCCTATGTAAGCCTTCGTGTAATGGAATGATAGAAATTGTCTATAAATGTATAGCTGACATCTTTCATGTATCTATGATAAAAGCATTATCTTTGTAGCCGAGATCAAAACAACAAATAAAATAACAAGGACAAAATAATATGGAAACAAGAAAAGACATAGCAGCAGAGAGGAAGCGTTGTGGTTCGCATAATTGCACACAGGCTGTACTCTGCACCTACCACGACTTCACCGGAATGGAAGAAGAAACCATAAAGAATGCTGGCAATGCCTTTGCTGCAGGTATGGGTAATATGGAGGGAACTTGTGGAGCTATCGTAGGAGCAGGCATCGTACTCGGACTTGCTACTCAGGACAAGGCGAAGTCTATCAAGGGCATGAGACAAATTATGGATAAATTCAAGCAGCGCAACGGTGCCACACAATGCAAATTGCTAAAAGGTGTGGGCACAGGAAAGGTGCTTCGCGAATGCCCTCTTTGCGTGGCTGACGCTTCTGAATTTTTGGAAGAAATCCTGGAAAAGGAAGGTGTACAGAAGTAACGACATGGCTAAGTATAAAGCGATTAACGAGCAAGACCGCTGCGTGGCATGTGGTGTTTGTGTGAAAGTATGTCCTAAGGATGCTTGGAAATATGGGATAAGGCTATAAGGATAATGTGTCGTATCAAAAAAAGGGAGCACCAAAACTCTGTGTTATGAGTCTTGGCGCTCCCTTTTATTATGTCTATGCGTTTCGCTTAGTTGCTGACTCGGTTCTGCTTAGTTGCGGAACACGAGTCCGTTGTTGTCGGCATCGATGGTGATTGGCTGCTCGCGCTTAACCTCGTCAGAGAGAATCTTCTTAGAGAGGTCGTTGAGTACGCAGCGCTGGATGGCACGCTTTACCGGACGTGCACCAAACTCTGGGTCGAAGCCTTCGTCGGCGAGGAAGTCGATGGCGGCAGGAGTAACGTTGAGAGTGAATCCCTGCGGCTCGAGCATCTTCTTCACGGCGTTCATCTGCAATGTCACTACCTGGGCGATTTCGGCCTTGGTGAGCGGCAAGAACATGATGGTCTCGTCGATACGGTTGAGGAACTCCGGACGTATCGTCTTCTTGAGCATCTCCATAACCTTTGCCTTGGTGTCGCTTATGACATGGTCGCGGTTCTGAGGCGTGATGCCTGCAAACTGTCCCTGTATATATTGGCTGCCGAGGTTTGAGGTCATTATGATAATGGTGTTCTTGAAGTTGACCGTTCGACCCTTGTTGTCTGTCAGTCGGCCGTCGTCCAATACCTGCAAGAGGATGTTGAACACGTCGGGGTGAGCCTTCTCAATCTCATCGAACAGTACTACAGAGTAAGGCTTGCGACGTACTGCCTCGGTGAGCTGTCCACCCTCGTCATAGCCTACGTATCCTGGAGGCGCACCGATAAGACGGCTTACGCTGAACTTCTCCTGATATTCGCTCATGTCGATACGCGTCATCATCGTCTCGTCGTTGAAGAGGTATTCAGCCAAAGCCTTTGCAAGCTCTGTCTTACCTACACCAGTAGTGCCGAGGAAGATGAACGAAGCGATAGGACGTTTCGGATCCTGCAGTCCGGCACGTGAGCGGCGTACGGCATCGCTCACCGCACGTATAGCCTCGTCCTGACCAATTACACGCTTATGAAGTTCCTCCTCCAGATGCAGCAACTTCTCGCGTTCGCTCTGCATCATTCGCGTTACTGGTATTCCGGTCCAACGGCTTACCACTTCGGCTATGTCGTCGGCAGTCACCTCTTCGCGAATCATGGCGTTGCCGTCTTGTGTAGACTTGAGCTGGTTCTGTATCGACTTGATGTCGTCGTCGAGCGATTTGAGTTTGCCATAGCGTATCTCAGCCACGCGTTCGTAGTTGCCCTCGCGCTCGGCACGTTCAGCCTCAAACTTCAACTGTTCAATCTGTTGCTTGTCCTGCTGTATCTTGTTGACCAGCGCTTTCTCGCTTTCCCACTTTGCACGGAACGAACTCTCCTGGTCTTTCAGTTCGGCAATGTCCTTGTCGAGCTGTGCAATCTTGTCGGCATCGTTCTCGCGCTTGATGGCCTCGCGTTCAATCTCAAGCTGTTTCAGCTTACGTGTAATCTCGTCGAGCTCCTCCGGTACAGAGTCGCGCTCCATACGCAGTTTGGCAGCAGCCTCGTCCATAAGGTCGATGGCCTTGTCGGGGAGGAATCGGTCGCTGATGTAGCGCTCAGAGAGTTTCACGGCAGCTATACAGGCATCGTCCTGAATGCGCACCTTGTGGTGGTTCTCATAGCGTTCCTTCAATCCACGCAGTATTGAGATGGCTGAAAGCTCGTCAGGCTCGTCTACCATGACCGTCTGGAATCGGCGTTCCAGAGCCTTGTCCTTCTCGAAATACTTCTGGTATTCGTTCAAGGTTGTGGCACCGATGCTGCGCAATTCGCCACGTGCAAGAGCCGGTTTCAATATGTTGGCAGCGTCCATAGCGCCCTCGCCACCTCCTGCACCGACAAGAGTGTGAATCTCATCGATGAAGAGAATGATGCGGCCGTCGCTGTTGGTCACCTCCTTGATTACGCTCTTAAGGCGCTCCTCAAACTCGCCTTTGTACTTGGCGCCAGCCACAAGCGCACCCATATCCAATGAGTAGAGCTGCTTGTCCTTAAGATTCTCAGGCACGTCGCCACGAACAATACGCTCAGCCAGTCCCTCGACGATAGCCGTCTTACCGGTACCCGGCTCGCCTATAAGAATAGGATTGTTCTTGGTACGGCGTGAAAGAATCTGAAGCACGCGGCGTATCTCCTCGTCACGGCCTATAACCGGGTCGAGCTTGCCTTGGCGGGCTTCCTCAACGAGGTTCTTGGCGTATTTCTCAAGACTCTGATAGTTCTCGTCGCCCGACTGCGACTGCACCTTCTGACCCTGGCGAAGTTCCTGAATTGCCTTCACGGTTTCAGCCTCCGTCATGCCAGCATCCTTCAGAATGCGGCTTGCAGTAGAATTGACCTGAAGCAGGGCGAGCAATATCGGCTCAACGCTTGTGAACTCGTCGCCGTTCTTAGTGGCGAAGTCCTGCGCACGCTGAAGCACGCTGTTGGCGTCGTTGGAGAGATATGGCTGTCCACCCTGAACGCGTGGCAGTCGCTGTATCTCGCTGTCGACAACAGTGTCTATCTGATTGGCATTGACTCCGAGCTTCTGGAAGATGTATGTGGCTACGTCTTTGGCTTTCACCATCACACCCTTCAACAGGTGCACCGGCTCAATGCTCTGTTGTCCTTGGCGCTGTGCGGTGTTGACAGCCTCCTGAACAACCTCTTGGGCTTTGATTGTGAATTTGTCGAATGTCATATTTTGTTCTCCTTTCTTGATTTATTCTGATTTTCTGTTTTCATTGACTCTAAGCGCAAACCATATGCCCATGTATTTTCGATATGACAAAATGTCACTTTTAATTCGTTTGTGTAATAAAATACCGACAAAATGTCATGTATTTACTTATTGAAGTGTAGTTTTGTAAATTTGACATGTAGAAAAAATAAAAAAATGCTATATTTGCAATCATTAAAAATGAAATAACTAAAACCTATCATTTATGAAAAATTACCTTTTATTTTTATTGTCTTTCTTTTTATGTGTGCTTAATGTAAGTGCACAGAAGTATGAGATTGAATGTGCGCGTGGCGATTCAGCCAATGTATATCCTGCTTCCATTGAAAAAATGGATTATGAAGGTCGGGTGGATACATTTTGGAATGTTGCTTCCGAGGAAGTGGCTTTTCGAATTGCTGAAGGCGAAATAATAGAAGCGATAGGCCGTAAGGACGGCTCGCAGAACCTATCTGGAGGTTTCAAATTATCTTATTTAATCTTTAAGAAAGATGGCAAATTATGGGGCGTTTCAACTGAGGATGTGGTGTTTTCAGATGAAAATCCTGAAGGTGTAAAAGACCGCCTGCTTTCTGAAAATGACATTGTGAAGCACACTTTGCAAGGCAAGCTTTTCAGGTCGTATATACCATATATTATAATAGCCTTACTGTTTTTAGGTGTTTTTTTGTTCAGTGGATATTCTCTAAAACACAAAAAATACCTACCTATGGCTCGGATTGTGATACCTGCTGGTATTTTGGTGGGGTCGCTTCTTGAGATATGGGCTTATAGTGTGCTTGGTACAGAGTGTTTCTGGTGGTGTGACCGTGAACATTTCGGTTTTTGGTCGTCATTGTTGCGCATTATTCCGTTTGCATTGATTGTTTTGTATCAGTGCATGAGTATAAAGATATATGAACAGATCCTTTTTGGAGAGGACTTTAATGGTGATGTAGATGATGGAATATCTATAAAACCAGCTCTTTACAGTATTTTAGGTGTTGTGCCAGCTGTTATTGTTGTGGCTTTGATACAGTTGGCACTCGGCTTAAATAATACTATTCTTGGTGATATTATTATTCTCATAGGAGGATTGGCAGCTCTTCTTGGAGGTGTATTGCTTTCTGCAAAGCGAAACAGTGAGCGGTTTGGAAGTTTTAAAATGGGTTTGGCTGTCACGATATTCGGAATAATATATATAATAGGTTGTATAGTTGCTGTTTTGGGACTTATAGTTGTGGTGTTCAAACTAATCATTCAGATAATAATGATAGCTGTGGCTATTGGATTTATATTTTTTGTATTGCCCAAAGATATATTTAGTAGCAATGGTGGTGGAGGCGGTGGAGCTTCGCAGCCTATGTGGAGGGATGAAGACGGAGGAATGCATGTTTCTCGTGGTGATGCCGAAAGGGCAAATGAAAGAATAGCCGAACGTAAGAGGGGAAATGATTAATTTGGTCATATAGTAAAGACGAAAAGATTGCTTACAAATGTGGTCTTTTCGTCTTAAGTTTTAGTCCTATTGGTCTTATAACTATTTTGGTTTATTAAAAATCGCAAATAATGCCATTGTGTTTAAAAAATATTTTATTTAACTTGCTTGGTTTGGAAAAAAAGTATACTTTTGCAAAGTAAACATCAAATGCAGGCATAAGGTATCGTCTGCATAGCTAATCGAATAAACTAAAACCCAATTTTAAGAATACACTAACTGATAGAAACTGATGAAAAAAAGTAAGTTTTACCCGTGGGTAGTCGTAGCGCTGCTCTGGGTTGTGGCCCTTTTGAATTACATGGACCGTCAGATGCTCTCCACAATGCAGGAGGCTATGAAGGCCGACATCGCCGAATTGAACAAAGCTGAGGCTTTCGGTGCGTTGATGGCCGTTTTCCTTTGGATATACGGAATTGTAAGCCCCTTTGCCGGAGTGGTAGCCGACCGTGTGAGCCGAAAGAAGCTCGTTGTGGGCAGTTTGTTCGTTTGGTCGGCAGTGACATATCTCATGGGCTACGCCACTGACTTTCAGCAGCTCTATTGGTTGCGTGCTCTTATGGGCATTAGCGAGGCACTTTACATTCCGTCGGCATTGTCGCTCATTGCCGACTGGCATGAGGGCAAGTCGCGCTCATTGGCTATTGGTATACACATGACTGGTCTGTACGTTGGACAGGCTATCGGCGGATTCGGCGCTACAGTAGCAGCCATGTTCTCATGGCACTCAACATTCCACTGGTTTGGTATTATTGGTATAGCTTATTCGGTAGTGCTCGCCCTCTTGCTACACGACAAGCACAAGGGTACTGCAGCCGTTGCAGCAGCCAATCCTAACGCCGGTCAGCCTAAGGAGACCGTATGGCGCGGACTGAGCGTGGTGTTCTCTACCTGGGCGTTCTGGGTGATACTCATCTATTTCGCTGTGCCGAGTCTTCCGGGATGGGCTACCAAGAACTGGTTGCCAACGCTGTTTGCCGAAAACCTTGGCATTCCGATGTCGCAGGCTGGACCTATGTCTACTATCACCATTGCTGCATCGTCGTTTATCGGTGTTATCGTAGGTGGTATTTTGTCGGACAAGTGGGTGCTGCGCAACATTCGCGGACGTGTATATACAAGTGCCATAGGATTGGGTATGACCATTCCGGCACTCGTATTGCTGGGCTTCGGTCATAGCATCGTGGCTGTAGTAGGAGCAGGACTGCTCTTCGGTATGGGCTACGGAATGTTCGACGCCAACAACATGCCTATACTCTGCCAGATTATCTCAGCCAAGTATCGTGCCACAGCTTACGGTGTCATGAATATGGTGGGCGTGTTTGCCGGTGCTGCTGTGACACACCTGTTGGGTAAGTGGACTGACGGTGGCAACCTTGGTTTAGGTTTTGCCGTACTGGGCTGCATCGTGCTCGTGGCACTCGTGCTGCAGTTGAGCTGCTTGAGACCTACTACCGACAACAAGGAGTAATTCATTTATAGATACATATTATAATAAATTTAAGGTTTAATATTACATACTTTTAAATACAAACAGACTATGGAAAAGATTATCGGACTTATCGACGCTCCGTTTACACCTTTCTATGCAAACGGTGACGTCAATCTTGAACCAATCGAGGCTTATGCCAAGATGTTGCAGAAGAACGGACTCAAGGGCGTGTTCATCAATGGTTCGTCGGGCGAGGGCTATATGCTCACCACCGAGGAGCGCATGCAGCTTGCCGAGCGTTGGGTGTCGGTAGCTCCGGAGGGCTTCAAGGTGATAGTACATGTAGGCAGCTGCTGCCTGCGTGAGAGTGTGCGTCTGGCTGAGCATGCACAGAAGATAGGTGCATGGGGTATCGGTTCGATGGCTCCTCCATTCCCGAAGATTGGTCGTATAGAGGAACTTGTAGAGTACTGCGAGACAATTGCCAATGCAGCTCCCAATCTTCCTTTCTACTACTATCATATCCCTGCATTCAACGGTGCTTATCTGCCTATGCTCGACTTGCTGAAGGCTGTTGACGGTCGCATAGCCAACTTCGCTGGTATCAAGTACACATACGAGTCGCTCTATGAGTACAACCAGTGTCGTCTCTATGCAAACGGCAAGTATGATATGCTCCACGGTCAGGACGAGACTATCCTCCCGAGCCTTGCTCAGGGTGGCGCACGTGGTGGCATCGGTGGCACAACCAACTACAACGGACGTGAGCTGACCGGCATCATCGAGGCTTGGAACAATGGCGACATCGAGACTGCACGCGAGAAGCAGAACTTCTCACAGGCCGTTATCAACGTTATCTGCCACTTCCGCGGCAACATCGTTGGCGGCAAGCGCATCATGAAGCTCCTCGGTTTCGACCTCGGACCAAACCGTGTACCATTCCGCAACATGACCGATGAAGAAGAGGCTCAGATGAAGAAGGAGCTTGAGGAAATCGGTTTCTTTGAGCGTGCCAATAAGTTCTAAACCATCGTCGCTAGACGAACAAACTATAAAGAAATGAACGTAAAAGAATATATTCAGTCTTGGGCTGATTCGTACAAGAAGGATCTGACCGAGAACATCATGCCGTTCTGGATGGAGCATGGTTGGGACCGCGAAAATGGCGGTGTATACACATGCGTAAACCGCGACGGATCGTTGATGGATACAACCAAGTCGGTATGGTTTCAGGGCCGCTTCGCATTCATTTGCGCCTTCGCATACAACAATGTCGAGAAGAACCAGGAGTGGCTCGATGCAGCCAAGTCGACACTTGAGTTCATCGAGAAGCATTGCTTTGACGAGCAGGGCCACATGTATTTCTCGGTGACAGCCGAAGGACAGCCGTTGCGTAAGCGCCGTTATGTGTTCTCGGAGACATTCGCAGCTATAGCAATGTCGGAGTATGCACTCGCTACAGGCGACCAGCATTGGGCACAGCGCGCACTTCAGGTGTTTGAGGATACACAGCGCTTCCTCGCTACTCCAGGCTTCCTGCCTGCCAAGTTTGAACCGAACGTGCAGCTGCAGAGCCACAGCATCATCATGATTCTCATCAATGTGGGCTCTTGCATACGCAAGGTCATCAACGACCCGAAGCTCACAGCGCAGATTGACGAGTCTGTCGAGAAACTCAAGAAATACTTCATCCACCCCGAATTCAAGTGTCTGCTTGAGACAGTAGGAATGAACGGCGAGTTCATCGACACCAACGAAACCCGCACAATCAACCCCGGTCATTGCATCGAGACTTCATGGTTCATCATGGAAGAGGCTAAGCAGAGAGGTTGGGACAAGGAGATAACCGATATGGCGCTGCAGATCTTCGACTGGTCTTGGAACTGGGGATGGGACAAGCAGTATGGCGGCATCATCAACTTCAGAGACTGCAGGAATCTTCCTGTACAGGATTATTCACAGGATATGAAGTTCTGGTGGCCACAGACCGAAACCATCATCGCTTCTCTCTATGCTTACCTTGCAACAGGTGATGACGAGTATATCTACAAGCATCAGCGCATCAGCGAGTGGACCTATGCTCACTTCCCAGATGCCGAGTTCGGCGAGTGGTATGGTTATCTTCACAGAGACGGTACCGTGGCACAGCCTGCCAAGGGTAATCTCTTCAAGGGTCCTTTCCATATTCCGAGAATGATGATCAAGGCATACTCTCTGTGTCAGGAGATTTTGAACAAGGAA
>OIYO01001309.1_pt1 | contig 14044 bp, 9 predicted proteins | sample 1588191 | NCBI WGS metagenome assembly OIYO01 (sample SAMN03283275) | human gut metagenome | biome: human-associated habitat; material: feces | host: Homo sapiens | place: Peru | collected 2012 | reverse complement strand
CCGGGACCACCGCCTATGACGATAACTTGATAGTGTGCCATAATGAAACCTCCCATAATAAGTAATATTAATCTTTTACAGCCCCTGCCGTCAAACCGGAGATCAGCAGTCGACCCAGGAAGGCAAATACAATCAGCACGGGTATAACTGCCGCTGTGGCGGCCGCACATAGTGGTCCCCATTGTATGCCATAGAAGCCCATGTAATTATAGATGTTAACCTGAATGGGATACAAGTTACCGGAACTGACCAGCACAGAGGAAACAACGAATTCGTTCCATGCGCCAAGGAAAATGAACAACGCCGCACATGCCAGCGAAGGTAGCAGAAGCGGCAAAATAACCCGAAAAAGGATATACCACCTACTAGCGCCATCAATTTTTGCTGCCTCATCAATCTCGATAGGCACAGACTCCATACCGCCCATCAAAATCCATATGGCCATTGGAAGGTTATACGCAATATAGATAATAGGGAGTGTGTACCACTTATTTGCCATGCCAATAGCAGAAAAGAAAGTGTAGTTCGGTACAACCATTGCCGCGCTGCCTATAGACAGCGGAATGCCGGCAAGAACAAGAATAAAAAAGAACCTTCTCCCGAGGAATTTGAACCGGCGCATTGCATAGGCTGCCATCAGTGCCAAAAACAATCCCACAATAATGGCAACAAGGCTATACAGCAAGCTGTTCAAAACGCCTGTACCGAATGAGCCTTTAAACACCTCGGCATAGTGAGATATATCAAATTCCGAACCAAATATCTTGGGAGGATAGGAGAGGACTTCGCGTATCGGTTTAAAAGATGTCAGAGCGCCCCAGATAAACGGAGCTAAATTGACTACAGCAATAATGACGAACAAAATCACTTCATACAGATGTAGCCATCGTTTCAATTTAGCAATCGTCTGGGGAGAAACATTTTGAAATTTAGACTTCATATTTTGCCGCCTTTACATATACAATCGACAGCACCACAGTCACAATCATCAGTAGAATAGACAGGGCACTAGATGTACCAAACTGATAATTTTCGAAACCTAATCTATAAATTGGAATCATGATAACTCTGGTTGCCGTGCCGGGTCCACCGCCGGTCAAGCTCAGCGGAACAGTCAAGTTATTGATGTTTGATAGCGTAAGAATAATCGTAGAGATAAGCAAAGGGGTTTTTATCATGGGCAGGCGAATATACCGCAACATTTGGAATTTTGACACGCCATCCACAATGGCGGCTTCTTCCACATTATCGGGAATACTCTTTAAGCCTGCCAGTATATTGACCATAGCATAGCCGATTGTTCGCCAGGACATAACGAGAATCAGTGTAATCTGTGCTATGTTTGGATCGCTGAGTAGTTTAAGCGGACTGCCGCCGCAAACGCGGATAATATAGTTCAGCAAGCCCAGATCTTCGTTCAGAATCCACTTCCATAGGATGGTACCTACAACCTGAGATGTCACCCAGGGAATCAAAACAAGCAGTTCAATGGCGTACGCGGTAATCCCCTTGTATTTATGAATCCATAATGCGAAAACCACGCCAAAGCCTAGAGATATCACTAAGCTGGCTGCAGTAAATAAAAAGGTACGGCCAAATGCCGCAAGATACGTTTTGTCACTTAGAACGCGAATGAAGTTGTCCAGTCCGACAAAGTCGGTAAAATTCATGTAGTTGCACTTATAAAGGCTGCAATAAACGGAATACCCAAGCGGCATGATCAACACAAAAAAGATCACCAGAATACTTGGAGCAAGCAACACATAAGGGAATAATTTTTTTCGTCCTTCCATAGCAGATTTCCTTTCTTTTAAGGAACTGCTGCCTGGAGCAGTTCTGCCCCAGGCAGCAAATTAACCAGGTCAGTTACCGCAACGCTGGTTGAACTCAGCGGCAGTCTTGGCCAATGCATCTGCAACGGAATAACCATCCACATATGCATACTGCATAGCCTGATTCAGGTCCTTAGTATAACCAGAGATAACAAACTGAGAGTTATAGGTCACAGCATTATTGACCAGCATATCGGCTGCAGTTGCCAGATACTCATTCTCTGGCAGAGAGATGAAATCAGCAGTTGCTTCCACGGTGCTCTTGAGCAGAGGAATCTGGCCGCCTTCAACAACCCATTCCTTATCAATTTCGGGGCAGCAAAGCGTTTCAATGAACTTGCCGGCTTCTTCTTTGTGCTGGCTGCCGGACCATACGCAAACGTTCCAACCTGCGGCCAGGCTTTTGCCTGCGTTGCCATCCATATCAGGATATGCCATCAGCTTAACGGCATCGGGATCAAACGCACACTGAGACTTGACAGTAGGAACGCGAGTTGCACCACCGAACATCATAGCATATTTACCGGCGCAGAAATCAGCGTACACTTCTTCGCTATTCTGAGACAGGGCGCTCGAAGGAGTAATGCCATACTTGTCGATCATGTCGATCTGCATCTGCAGAGCTTTCTGGCCCACATCACCGGCCCAGTTAGCCTGGCCGTTTTCGTCCACGATATCACCGTAGTTGGTAAACAGAGCAGCGTCCAGGACGCAGTTCAGTGCATTGTCGGTAGAATATGCGGAACCCAGGCCATAGACCTGCATGCCAGTTTCTTCATCGACAAAGGTCAGCTTCTGTGCAGCTTCAATCAGCTCATCCCAGCTCTTGAAGTTAGGATCGATGTCGAACTTCTCAAACAGGTCTGCACGATAGAGAATTCCGAAAATGTTAGTGGACAGGTGAATCTGGTAGTGATTTCCATCTGTGGTACCATACTGGAAACGGGCATCATCAATATCAGCAATCTGTTCTTCCGTCCAATCCTTCAGGAAAAGGTTCTCAAAGGGTTCAACAACACCCAGTTGGATAGCCTGGCCCAAATCCATACCGTTTATCCAAATGACATCGGGAGCTTCATTGGTCTGTGCAGCAGCAAAGAACTTTGCAGTCATGGTGTCCCACTGCAGAGATTCCACATTGACATGTACGTTGGGATTAGCATCCTCGTACATCTTGACTGCATCGCCCAGAACCTTTCCGCGTCCGCTTTCGTCAGCGGGATTCAGGAAAGTCCATACCAGCAGTTCAACCGGCTCATTGGGCGTTTTCGCGGGGGCTTTCTGGCCGCAAGCCACAAGGCATGCAATCATTGCCAAGGACAAGAATAGTGCAATAATCTTTTTCATGTTCATCCTCCTTATTTTTGTTTATCAAAAGCGTTTTCCGCTTTTAATACAGTATTTGTACAGCAGTCGCAGAATCAAGGCTCAATGATTACCTTAATCGATTCATTGCTCTGCTGCATCAAAATGGCATCCTCCACCTGCTCTACTGGGTAACGGTGGGTGATTATTTTATCCATTTTGATCGTGCCACTATTAATTAAAGCTGTTGCACGGCCATGGGTATCGGGATTGATCATCGATCCCATAATAGTCAGCTCCTTATGGTACACATCCTCCAAATAAAGTTCATACACAGAGTTGGCTCTCGGCACGCTGAAAAGGAGCAGAGCACTGCCTCGTTTGGCAACCTGAAAGGCCTGCTCTGTGGCAATAGGAGCACCTACACACTCAACAATGACATCGGCGCCGGCTACGCCAAGTATTTCCTGCAACCGATCCGATATGCACTCATGGACAGGATCAATCGCAGCATCTGCGCCCAACTGTACACCGATTTCACGACGCATTGCTACTGGCTCACTGAGGACCACCTGTGAAGCTCCCGCATGCTTTGCTAACTGCACCATCATTAATCCAATGGCACCGCCGCCGATTACGCACACAGTGCTACCCTGCGCAATACCCGCCCGCTCGATACCATGGAGGCAACACGCCAAAGGTTCCGCCATAGCGCCGTAGGCCAGGGGAATATCCTTGTTCAAAAGATAGCATTGTGTTTCCGGCACCACGCAGTACTCGGCAAAGCCGCCGTCGCGGTTGACACCGACAGCACACAAGTCTTCGCACAACTGCTTTTTGCCGATCTTGCAGTAGTGACACTTTCCGCAATAGATATTGGGGTCTATCGTCACATGGTCGCCTGCGCGTACAGAGGAAACAGCCTCACCCACCTGCTCTACCACGCCGGAAAATTCATGTCCCAGCACTACCGGCGGCTTTACTTCTGCCGATCCTTTATCGCCGTGGTAAATATGCACATCCGTTCCACAGATACCGGCAGCTGCCACACGTACGAGCACATCCGTCGGCCCTACAGGGGGTATTGGCATTTCACGCACTTCGAATATTTTATTACCAAGAAAGAAGTTGCTTTTCATATAAACCCTCACTATTTGTCACAATATAATGCTGCCTCCTTTTGCCATTTCACTTCGCAACAATTCCGTATCCAATTCATTGTTGCGGATATCATTTGCTGTACACAAGGCGGCTGCAACACCGGCTGCCTCTCCGGTTTGGTTCAGATTGATCATGACACGCACAGCACCGTAAGCGCTGGCATCGGCATCCATTGCCCTGCCGCATACCAGCAGATTGCCGTATTCCTTCGGTAGCAGAGAGCGATAAGGAATCTGCCAGTATCTGGCATAATCCTCAGAAGGCTCTTTCCACCAACTAATCTCATGCGGATAGCCATCCAGCTCATATTCCGTCATACCATTCAGATACCAGAAGGTACATCCCGGTTTGTGAGCATGATGAATGTCGATGGGATAAGATCCGTTTGCAATAGCATCTTTGAATTTTGTGCCATTACAAATATCGTCACCTGTCATGGTGTACGAAAGCTTCATATGTCGCCCCTCGCGAATGCCGACGGAAGATGACAACCCCACCAATGTCAAAGCGCGATCCGCATCGCCATAACGATTCAGGATATCCATTATGGCACGAACTTGTCGTCTTCCTTCTATTTCACTGCGCGTCAGCCCTTCGGCTGTCAGACAGCTCTCATAGACATTAGTCTTAAGTAAATGCCTCACTTCCGGTGCATCCACATAATTAGTATCCCAACCCAGATTTGGGAGTTGGTATTCCTTCAAATGAGCCAATAGAGTTTTTTTCGGATTGGCGTGGGCGGTATATCCTGTCACCAGAGCAGCTGTCGTAGACGGTTGCTTCCCCTCTCGCTCATAATAGTCAACACCTAAGCGATATGCCAGATCACCGTCTCCGGTCGCATCAATGAAAAACTTCGCTGTGATTGCTTGACGACCATTTTTGCTCTCCACAATGACGGCTTTCAACTCGCCGTTCTCCACCCACGGTGCGCAAAACATTGTATGTAAATAGCATTTTACTCCCGCTTCCGTAAGCAATTCATCACATTCGATTTTCAGTTCCTGCGTATTAAATATATAAGTGGAAATTTTTGCCATACGTGAAGGATGGTCCGGTCGGTCGGGATCCACAACGCGTAGTGCGCGTCGTGCATTCAGGCGATCAAGTACTTCCTCAGACAGGCCGGAAATGATTTTCTTCTTAAAGTCAAAATCCATTAATGTGTGCCAAGCGCAGACCATGCCGGAGGTTGCATTTCCCCCAAAGTTTCCCTGCTGCTCAACCAAAACCACACTTGCACCCATTCGCGCAGCTCTGACCGCTGCCATGACACCTGTTGTGCCGCCGCCCAATACACATACATCGGCCATATCAAGGATGGGCAACTCCTGCGCCTTTTCCAATATTGTCATATGTACCCCTCTCTTATCCAAAAAGATCTTATGTAATTTTTTGAAATGAAAAAACTTTTATAAAAGCATTTTGCATTACATGCTTTAAGTATACAATAAGCTGCCATTTTTTGCAATATGTGTATACGCAAAATTTCTCTACTGTTTTTTGTTTATTTTACCGATTCGTAAAATAAAGTTTTATATGTTGCCAAAAAAGAAGAGATATGGTAAAATTTTTGCAAATAGTGATTGGCAGGTATCATTATGGCCAAAAAAAATGTCAATATTGCGTCTTCTACGGAAGTAAAAAAATATAATTATTCTCAAGTCTATCGGACGATTTATCAGGAAGCCCAGATTTCCAAGCAAGACTTGGCAACAAAACTCCAGTTGAGTCTGCCCACCGTTTCGCAAAATCTGTTAGAGTTGGAAAAAGTCGGGCTCATAGAAAAAGCTGGGTACTACTCCTCGACCGGAGGTCGAAAACCCTCCATCATTCAAGCAGTGCGCACAGCAAGAGTTGCTGCCGGTCTTGAAATCATTCGAGAAATGGCACATTTGGTGGTCGTCGATCTGTACGGCTCGTTACTATTGGAAAATCGACTGCATCTGCCGTTTTGCAAGTCAGAGGAATATTTTGATACATTGTGTCAATGGGTGGAGAATCAACTGCATACCTTGCAGGTGGATCAGTCCCACCTTTTAGGAATCGGTATTTCTATTCAAGGTCTGGTTGCACCTGATGGGATCAGCATTGTGTTCAGTCCATTGCAAGAAGGCGTTATGCTTACAGATTTTTCTGCTAGACTTAGTTATCCCTGCGTAATGATCCACGATGTAGAAGCTGCTGCTGCTGCAGAAATATGGTATCAGCCGGACCTAAAAGATGCTGTATACATTTCTTTGAACCGCAATATGGGCGGCGCACTCATTGTAAATGGTGCAGTTCATACCGGCTCACATTATTCCAGTGCTACTGTGGAGCATATGTGCATACATCCGAAAGGAAGAAAATGTTACTGTGGGAAGCAGGGTTGTCTCGAGGTATACTGTTCTGCTTTAACGCTTCAGCAGGATGCAGATGAAAATGCCGAGCAATTCTTTTTCAATCTCCGCCTGGGACGTCAAAAGGAAACATCCATTTGGGAGGAGTATCTTCAGAATCTAGCCTTGGCTATTGATAACATGCGGATGGTTATTCGTAGCGATATTCTAATCGGTGGATATCTGCAATCATATATGACTCCAGAGGATATTGAGAAAATCAAACAATATGTCCATGAACAAACTTTCTTCAAGGTTGATGATCTGCACATAAAAAGTAGTCTGTGCGGAGAGAAAGCAGCTGCGATTGGCTGTGCTCTGCACTATATCAAACAATTTCTCCAAAGTGTATAAGAAAAGCGCAGATAATATTAAAAACCGATCCGGGAGTCCCGGGTCGGTTTTTTATGAAAATGAAATCCCGAAAGTGGCGAGGGTGTGAAATAAAGTGTGTAAGCGAACAGAAAGGACATCTTAATATTTCTCAAACAAAACTTGAATCTTTCGCAAACATAGCCGCAGTACAATACAGCCAACAAGTGGGCAATCACGAAAATAAAAAACTTGGAGGTACATTAGGGCCTACTGAAAAATATAAATAGTTCCCCCGTGCAGCCACAAAATCCACCACAAAGGCGATTCCTGAAAAAAGCGCAAAAGCCACCTTGCCAGAGCGTGGGCGGCATTCATGGCTAAGAAGATGTGTACCATACGAACTGCGAACTACATGCGTAAGGACAGGACTGCTGTGGGGCATGAAATCAAAGTTCGGTACATAGCGGGAATCACGGTTTGAGTTGCTGGATTAACAAAATAGATGCAGCGCAGCCCACCGGTCAGATGATCGGTGGGCTGCGCTGTCACGCAACATCCTTATACCGTGTGTACACATACTCATAGATTTTTTGCCGGTATACGGAAATGCTAACCTCATCGTAGGATTCAGGAAGTTCGGCCCACAGAGTATCTCGAATCAGATTGTCGATGGTCGCCTTGGTTTCCTGCTTGTCCGTCCAGTGGTCAAGCTCTGTAATCTTAGCCTTGACTTTCTCCAGAAGATCGACCGCCACTTTCTTTATTTTCTGAATATCCTGCTTGGACAGGTTTTCAGAAAACAGCATATCGTATAATGACAGCTCTTCATCACTGGAGAATCCCTCACGGACATACCGCTGTTCCTCCTGATCCATGTCTTTGACCAGCTGCATCAGTTCATCAAAGGTTTTTTCAATTGTGGCTCTATCCTGCTGGCTGTTGTACTCCTCAATGATTTGCTGGTATCGCTCGTGATACTTGATACGGTCGGGATTGTTGAATAGCATGGCTTCCAGACGGACACGAATGAGGTCCTCAAGGTCCTTCATCACCAGATTCTTTTTCTTCGCCTTGGCAAATTCCCGCCGCAGCAGGTCAAAGTCAATCTGGCTGATATCAAACTGTCTGGAGGGTGTGAGACCTTCGGCCGCTTCTTCCACATGAACATAGTCGCTGATAATGTTGTTGATCTCCACCATCAGCTCAACGTTGGAAACGGTCTTGCGCTTTTTCTTCAGCTCACCATAGATGGCCGCAATCGCCTCATAGCGTTTGCGAGAATCCAGTTCAATATCTTCACGGTCGGCATATTTCATCAACCGAATGAGCTCAGCGGCGTAAGTCTGGAAGGTTTTCTTTTCCTCAATAGTGGAGGATACCGCATTGGCCGCCGTTTGAATCAGCTGTAGCTTTTCAAAATCCTTTGCACCGACCAGCGTTTGCAGAGAGAAGTCACGCTCTGCAAGAAAGTTCTCTGCCGCTGCGATGGTCTCCAGAATACGGGAAATCAGCTGCCCCTTGTCCACCGTAGGATCGGCTCCACCGGTTCCGTTCACATTGGCGGTGTAATCGGCCAGCGCCTTCCGAAGCGCCTTGACGATGCCGATGTAGTCAATGATCAGGCCGTTGCTTTTCCCTTCTGCCACGCGGTTGGCGCGGGCAATGGTCTGCATCAGCGTATGGGCTTTCAGCGGCTTGTCCAGATACAGGCAGGACAGGCACTTCACATCGAAGCCGGTGAGCCACATGGCGCAGACAAACACGACCCGGAGCGGGTTGGCAGGATCTTTGAATTCCTTGTCCAACTCCCGCTTTTCCATTTTTTCGCGGTGCGTCTTGATATCCAGGCCCCACTTTTGGAAGGTCTGGATCTCATTTTGCTCCTGACTGATGACCACAGCCATTTCCGTTTCCTGCATCCATTGCAGCTTGCGCTCCAGCTCCTGGGTCTCTTGCTGCGTGGCGTGTTTGATCTGAATTTTCAGCGCTTCAATTTCAGCCGCCCAATATTTTTGGACCAAATCATACATACGAACACAGGTCACCTTATTCAGGCAAACAAACATGGCTTTCCCGCTTGTCCACAAATCGGAGAAATGGCTCACAAAATCCCGTGCGATGGATTCCAGGCGGGGCGTTGCTGTCAGCAGATGGATCTCTTTGGCGAACTCCGCCTCCAGCTTGTCCTGCTGATCCACATCCAGATCCGCCTGCTCAATGGCATCCAGAATCCGATCTGTGATTTCCGGATTGTCCTTGATATCCAGGATTTTTTCGCCGCGGTTTTCGTAGTGCAGCGGCACGGTCGCGCCGTCCTCCACCGCCCGCTTGAAATCATACACCGATATGTAGCCGCCGAAGGTGCGCTCGGTGATGTTGTCATTGGACAGAAGCGGCGTGCCGGTAAAGCCGATTCGGGACGCTGTCGGCAGCAGGCGCACCATGTTGTCCGCAAAAATGCCGTACTGGCTGCGGTGCGCCTCATCGGACATAATCAGAATGTCATGGTCGGGGTAGATTGGCTCCACATCCGTCTTGTTGAATTTCTGAATCAGCGTGAAGATAAAGCTGGGATTGCCCCGCAGCTTCTGCTCCAGATCTGCCCCGCTGGACGCGATGAACTGGCTGGCCTTTGTCTTGCCCAGCAACCCGCAATTTTCAAAGGTATCACTAATTTGGGTGTTCAGCTCGTCCCGGTCAGTCAGAATGACAATGGTGGGCGAGCCGGAGAACTTGCGGCGAATCTTCTGCGCCAGGAACACCATGGAGTAGCTCTTGCCGCTGCCCTGCGTATGCCAGAACACGCCCAGCTTGCCGTTGTTCAGCTTGCGGGCTTCGTAGGCTTTGATCGCCTCGTTCACGCCGAGATACTGGTGGTTCCGGGCAAGGATTTTTGCTGTGTGCCCACCCGAGTGGTCAAACAGGATGAAGTTTTCCAGCAAATCAAGAAAGTTTTCCTTTTTGCAGATGCCCCGGAGCATGGTTTCCAGCGCCACGCTGCCCTGCTCCTGCTCAGACAGACGCTTCCACTCGTGGAAGAACGCATATTTGCTGCCCAGGGTCCCCACCTTGGCCTCCACGCCGTTGGAGAGAATCAGGAAGGCGTTGTAATAGAACAAATGCGGAATGGTGTCCAGATAGTCGGTGTAGTTGTTGGTATAGGCATCCTGCACATCCACGGTGTTCTTCTTCAGTTCGATGAACAGCAGAGGAATTCCATTGACGAAACCGACAATGTCCGTGCGGCGGCGGTACAGGTCACCGTGGATCTTCAGCTCTTTGATGGCGAGGAAATGGTTGTTATCGGGATTCCGGAAGTCGATGACCGTGGCATATTTGGTTTCTGTCCTGCCGCCGGGCTTCTTCACGGTGACAGGGATACCATCCCGAATGAGGAAATACTTCTCCTCGTTGATCTGCAGCAGGGAGGCGGTGGACAGTCGGTACTCCAGTGTGCGCTGAGCCTCGTCCATCTGAGCGGGAGTGATCCACGGATTCAGGCGCAGCAGAGCCTCCCGAAAATACCGGGTCAGCAAAATCTCCTTGTAGCTCTTGCGGCCAAAGGTGCCGTTTTCGCCCAGCTTCTCCGTGTTGTAGGCAAAGGCGACCTCCCAGCCCAGCTCATCGTGGAGCAAGTGGCCGGAGGATTCTTGGACAAGTATGTTTTCAGAATAGTCGTAGCTCATAATAGCATCACCTAAAGTTACATTGAGATTATTCTATACTCAAATGACACTTCATCAATCCGATCTCCATGGGAACGGGATAACACTGCACCCATTTTAATCGCGACAAAATGATTGTTTTCATTACGATATACAACAACATCACCTTTATGTATTCTTCTCGAATGACTTGTAAAGTCAAAACCGTCAATTTCTGCTAAAGTCGGAAAATCAGCACACCCGTCTTTGTATCCAATATAACCGACTTTCCCATAGGCATAGATGATATTCTTATTGGCTCCGCTCCAACTAGTCAAAAAGGTATATTCACCGGAACCAAGTTTATATTGTCCCCCATTATTGTCGTATCTAAATGTTACATTTCCAAACATAGCAGGAGAACTATACAAATCTTTTTCTATGTTCGTTCTTATATCGATTGTATGTGCAGTTGTAGAAGAGAACGGATTATTTCCTAGCGGTGGCTTTTTCTTCGTATCCTCACCATAAATACGTTCTAATAATTCCTGATACTTGGAAACATATTTTGAATCATCCGAAAAATCAGTATAGAGCTTACTACCAAAAGCCATAGGGACTTTTCTCGCAGAGGGATTGTTTCGCACAATAGGAATCACATATTCCGCTTTTGCGTTTTGGAGCAACCCCTGCGTCATTATCATTCCTTCGTAACCTGAACCACCAGTTCCAGTATCCACTTTCTGCACATAGTTCTCAGAACATACGCATAAAACAAGGGCAGATGATGAAAGACCGTTTTCCATAAAAAATCTAAGGTCTGTACCCAAGCGCAAATCCCACTGATCCAGAATTGCATTTACACCATGAGAACGCAAATCTGTTGCCAGTTTCAATACCCATGCTTTATGATTTTCACTGTCATGGGAATATGAAATAAAAACTGTAGGGTTATCCATATTTACACCTCAATTTCTCCGCTCATCAGTTTGGGAAGCAGACGGTCACGGGATTCTTTCGCTTGCTGAATCTGTTTCTCCAAAATCTCGATTTTTCTATACATCGGTTTTGCAATTAGATTGAATTGCTTCAAAAGGTCATCAGTTGGAACCATAATTGGGGCTTTTTCAAAATGAATTGGCTTAACTGCTGGATACGCAGCGCCATTTGTACAGTTTACTAAATAACCCACGAAATCATCTTGTGTCACATAGCAATACAAGAACGAAAAGGGAACCTTTTGGGCACTCAGCACAGCAAAACCTGTTGAGAATACACTTGTTGCAGCAGGGTGAAAAACCAGCGCATATGATTTTAGGTTAGGTCGTACCATCCCCCAGATTATATCTCCGTCAGAAGCAACACGTTTTGCTCTACCGGGAGTTTCTTGGATTGAAAACCTTGTAATTGTTTCGATGCGGCCTTTTGAGACAGATCCCAAATCAACATAATCAACGTAGTCATAAGGATACTGCTTTGAAATGCTCGTTTTATTCACATCTGCAACATCAGATAGTTTTACTACGTGCCACCCCTCTGGGACACCATCCGTGATTTTCACATTCTCGTGGCCGGGGAAGCGCAGGTCTACGAACCACTCCTTATACAGCCGCTGCGCCGCTTCCTCCAACAGCTTGATCTGCTTCTGGTTGTTTTCAATCAGGTCATCGTAGGCAGAAAGCACATGTACGATCATCTGTTGTTCAGCCATAGATGGCAATTCAATTGGAACACTCCCCAAAATGGAAGTGTTCAGATTAAGCATCGTTGAACCAACAGCGTGCTTCTCAACCCAGCCGATGGTCTCTGCTTTCTGCAACTGATAGAATATAAATTTAGGGATAGCCTTGGATTGATCAATGGTAACACGCAGGCACCCTGTTCCACATAGCCATCCTTGCTCAACTTCTGTAGCAAAAGCGCATCGGCCCACGTCACCTCTGCGTGAATAGAGAATATCACCAACTTCAATCTTGTGCCGACTAAGTCTGTCCACATGGCTCATAGACGCACGGGCAATCGAATCTTCCGAGATGTGTCCATCGACTAAATCTTTAGGCATTACAACCGGGACACCTCCATCAGAGTAATCAGACTGATGAAGCTGGGAGCCAAACGGACCTGTTTGGATGTTTGTCGATACTTCGCCAAGTGTCACACTTGCCCAACTCATAGTCCCATCTCCTTCAAATTTTTGGAAATGGTCTGCATCAGCACATTGGATTCTGCCTGCAATGTCAGCAGTTCCTCATGAATCTCCGCCATGCGCTGGGCAAAGTCCACGCCGTCATCTTCCACAGCGGCCACGCCCACATAGGCACCGGGGGTCAGAGAATAATTCTTCTCCTTAATTTTTACACGGCTTTCCACTTTGCACAAGCCAAGAACGTCCCGATACTCCCCTTCGCCAAACTTTTCGTAGAGCCATATTGCTTCTTTGGCAGCCGTAATTGCCTCTGTAATGGCAGTGAATTTTTTGTCCCAAAGCTTCTGCTGCGCTTTTTTATCCTTGCGCAGTATATGCTCCATATCAAACTTCGCCCGTTCCTTCTGTGCGCTTTCAAACGATTCAAAAGCAGAAAGAATATCCGTGAATGTGGCAGTGGGCGTGATGACATGGCACACATCGTCGGCTTTCAGTTTCACTGCGCAATGCAGCAGGTACCGTCGGTAATTATCCAGCAGTTTTATGTACTTCTCCGTTTCACCACGGTACAGCCACACGATAGCGTTCAGATTTTTGAGCTGCCACTCGCTCCACTCGTTCAGAGTGCGGTCGACCACGGTATAATAATTCCGGGCGTCGATAAACAGCACTTTGTCCTGTAATTCTTGGGGCTTTCCCTTATCAAAGAACCACAGAGAACAAGGTAGGCTCTTGGTGTAGAAGAAGTTATTGCCCACGCTGACCATCACATCCACATGGCCAGTCTCCACTAATTTTTGCCGAATGTCCCGGTCTTTGCCGGAGCTGTCCGTGGCAGAGGACGCCATGACGAAGCCCGCGCGACCTTTCTCGTTCAGGTAGGAATAAAAATAGGAAATCCACAGATAGTTGGCATTGCCGAACTCCTTTTTTGCGTTGACGGAAGGCAGGCCAAAGGGCAGACGGCCTGCGCTCTGGGCAGACTCGGCATTGACCTTGTCCACATTGAAGGGCGGATTGGCCATGACATAATCGCAGCAGCCGTCCAGATTGTGGGCATCGTGGTAGAAGGTGTTTGCCTCATCGCCGGACTTGATGATGCCGTTCAAACCGTGAACGGCCATATTCATCAGGCAGAGCTGGGCGTTATATTCCACCTTCTCCTGACCATAGAAGGTCATAGCAGAGTTGGCTTCCATCCCAGCGGCGTTTACAAAATCTCCGGTCTGGACAAACATACCGCCGCTGCCGCAGGCGGGG
>OIYO01001307.1_pt1 | contig 14070 bp, 14 predicted proteins | sample 1588191 | NCBI WGS metagenome assembly OIYO01 (sample SAMN03283275) | human gut metagenome | biome: human-associated habitat; material: feces | host: Homo sapiens | place: Peru | collected 2012 | reverse complement strand
GCTATAAAAAATTATTCAAGCTTTTAATCGACCGTGATATGAAAAAGAAAGAACTCGCCGGAAAAGCCGGCATCAGCATCGCCACCATCACCAAGATGGGCAAAGACGGCGCAGTAGTCTCCAGTGATGTGCTTGTTAAGATATGCTCTGCATTGGGTTGTACTATGGATGATATTGTAGAAATCATACCCGAAAAGGAGGATAACTGAAATGGAAACATTTAAGTTAGGCGAATTGTTCTGCGGCCCTGGTGGAATTGCGTGCGGTGCTCTGCGGGCAAAAAGTGATGATGGCTCCTTTACCATTGAGCATGCTTGGGCGAATGATTATGATGCGGATACATGTGAAACATATCGTAAAAACATCTGCCCCGAATCTCCTGAAACGGTTCATTGCGGCGATGTATGTGGATTGGATATTCAAAAACTTGGAAAGATCACGGCCTTCTGCTATGGGTTCCCGTGCAACAGCTTCTCTAATGTTGGTAAGCACCAAGGCTTTGAAAATGAGAAGTTTGGGCAACTATACTGGTATGGTATTGAAGTGCTTAAAGCTTATCAACCAAAATGGTTTGTTGCGGAAAATGTATCAGGAATACGCTCGGCAGGTTCAGGTGACTTTGAAATCATTCTAAATGATATGCGTGAGGCTGGTTACAAATTGAATGTTCACCTCTATAAAGCCGAGGAATATGGCGTGCCGCAAACAAGACATAGGGTGATCATTGTTGGGATTCACAAAGATGAATCAGTGAAGTACAGAGTCCCCGATCCTGCAGTATATGCTAAGTGCGATGTAACTGCGAGAACTGCATTATCTAATATTCCAGAGAATGCTCCCAATAATGAAGTAAGAAAACTTGCTGATAAGGTTGTCAGAAGATTATCATATATCAATCCTGGTGAAAATGTGTGGCAAGCAGAGGAAAGACTGGGAGAGGATTTCCCGAGTGAATTAAGAATTCACACCAAAACTAAGATCAGTCAAATTTATCGTAAACTTGATCCCAATAAACCTGCTTATACTGTAACAGCTGCGGGTGGAGGTGGCACATTTATGTATCACTGGACAGATCGAGAATTGACAAATAGAGAGAGGGCAAGAATACAAACTTTTCCCGACGATTATGAGTTCGTAGGTAACTATAGCAGTGTAAGAAAACAAATCGGCATGGCCGTACCGTGCAAATTATCCGAGGTAGTTATAACCGCTGTATTAAATAGTTTCGCGGGGATTGATTATCCTTGGATCAAAGCCAATCTGGAGGAAGATGAATGATTCCAAAAATTGATGATATTACTGGTATTCCGACATTTATCACATCGGATTTTGATGAACCCATTTTATACACACCTGCGAGAACAGAGTTTTCGCAGCCTTGTTCCTCTTTGAAGATTATTACCGCATTTACTGATTGTGATAGAATCTCAACCCATATGATAAAACTTTCGGAAGGCATGAAGAACAGCAGATTGATCAAAGGTCTGTCGGTTGAAATCATACTTGGTATGACCAAATCCAGCCTTTCTCAGAAAAAGCATGAAGATATCTGTCGTATGATTCGATTTCTTAACACATCTAAAGGGATGCCCAAAATCTCGTGCAGATACATTTGCCAAGGCTCGGAAGTGCATTCGAAAGTGTATATCTGGACATATCCGGATGAGCATGTAGGTGATATGCCTTATATCGCCTTCTGTGGTTCTTTGAATTATACCATGAATGCCTTTTACAAGCGCAGAGAGTCTGTTAGTATGTGTAACTCTCTTGAGGCTTATTGTTATTATAAGAATCTTTTGCCCGATACAATTGATTGTTTTGATCCGTCTGTTTCTGAGAAGTTAAAGAATGTTATCAACAATACCGCAGAAAATTTTGTTGAACCTGATAACTCTGAGAAAGATTATCTAGTTTATGATAAGGAAACTCCGATTGACACACTGAATGTTTCTCTTTTGCGTGCGGACGGCAGTGATACGGGATATGGCTCGGGTATTAACTGGGGTATTCGTAAAAACGGAACGAAGCGAGATCAAAATCAAGCCTATATTCCGTATAATCACAAAGATAAAAAGGCGGGCTTCTTTCCGGACAGAGAAAATCCCGATGATGAAAACTGCCCGATGTTTAAAGTGATCACCAAAGATTTTGGTTCTTTCCATATGAGAATGGCACAGCAAGGAAACAAAGCCTTGCACAGTGTAGAAAGTAATGCAATCTTGGGTGAATGGATTCGTAAAAGAATTGGCGCTCCTGCAGGTGGTTATGTTACTAAGCAAATGTTGGAGCTTTACGGAAAGACATATGTTACTTTCAGAAAGTATGAGGACGGTACATATCTTTTGGATTTTTAACCGTTGAATTTGGAGAATGTTATGCCGAGTGTTTGTAGTCTGTTTAGCGGAATAGGTGGAATCGATCTTGGTTTTATACAAGCCGGATTTGACATTGTATGGGCGAACGAAATGGATGCCGCCGCTTGCAGAACATATCGTCATAACTTTCCAAACACCAATCTTATTGAAGGCGATATAAAAAGAATTGCAACTTCTGATATTCCGGACTGTGATGTGTTGACAGCAGGTTTCCCTTGCCAACCGTTTTCGATTGCAGGGCTCCAAAAGGGATTTAAAGATCGAGACGGAAACTTGTTTTTCGAGATAACGAGAATTATTGATGCTAAAAGGCCGAAGGTGGTTTTCTTAGAAAATGTTCCGAACTTAATGGAACATGATGACGGCAAAACTTTTCTAGTAATATTCAACGGTTTAGCGCAGTTTGGATACACCGTATATTATAGAGTTCTTGCATCCAATGATTACGGAAATCTTCCGCAAATAAGAAAGCGCATTTATATCGTTGCAATTCGCGAAGATATATCAAATCGTCTATACCAATATCCCGAGCCGATGGAACTTACTTTGAAATCTAGCGACATTATCAATCGCTCTGTAAAGCAACACGATATTTATTACTACACAGAAGGTAAAATGTATGATCGATTAGTTGCACATATGAAGGATCGCAAAGCAATTTACAGAATAACTGATACAGAAGTTCGCTGGACAAAGAATCAAATGTGTCCGACTCTTACTGCCAATATGGGAACACACAAAGATAGAGTGCATGTGGTGTGGGACGATTACGGAATACGAAAGATAACATTGAGAGAAGGTCTGGACTTCCAGGGCTTTCCGAAAGAGTTTTACTTTCCGAATACAATAACCATCGATGATGCGTATAAGCAAATTGGAAATACAGTTTCGGTGCCTGTAATTGCAAGACTCGCTACAAAAATCAAAGAAATGCTTATGGAGGAATAGAGTATGTGGAATAGAAACATTACTGGTTTAGATGCGGAAGGTACTTTTAGAAGCCTTAATGGTGCGGCAGATGAAAATGTTTTCATAGGAAAAGCTAGTAAGGCAGGTTTCTTTTGCTTTTTCAAGGTATGGCGCGATATGCCTTATGATGCTGTGCTTGATTATGAACATATTCTTTACCGCGTTGAGGTTAAAGGCTCTTCGTCTGGTACATATAACCTCACTCGAGGAGGCAGATCTGGCGCACAGATTGATCGTCATGCAGAAAACAGAACCCGAAGGATCGAAAGAAGCGATTGTGATTTTGTTGTTTGCGTTGATAGTAATAACGGAGATTGTTACATATTACCAGTTGATATTTTGGATATAACAAATCGTAAAAATTTTGGCACAAGAGCGCTCGAACCTTTTAAGGAAAAATGGCAGTTGTTTATTCATGATGATGCTACTCGTCTTACTGGATCTCAAACGCGAGACGGACTTTTGTCGTTGCCGTTGCCAGCGCTTCAATCTGTTGCTACGCGCATTGGGGCAATTGTGCCGACTGGAGATTTCCGGCTTCCGGGTACAACAGGACTCAGAATAGCCGATGAAAAAGAAAAGACAATACTGGCAATTTGGTATAAACTTTGCGAATAAGGAAGGAATAAAGAAATGGCACAAATAGACATCAAAACTATTGAAAAATTACCTAAGGAAAGAAATACGATACACGAAAAAGTGTACGCTACATATTCGACATTTGACAGCTATGGTGAGCATTACGTTCAAATCGACACCTATGGCCGTAGCGATAGAGAACAGCCAGGGAAAATCAGTCAGTCAATTCAGTTGGATAAAGAAATGGCTTCCTTTTTGGTTGATATGCTTAAAAGAGAGTTTGATCTCTGATATGGTTGAAGTCGTTGCCGCCATGGTATCACTGAAAGAAATCAAAATAATAGATGCATTAAAGGACTCTCTGTAATGAGAATTAAGACTAACTATTAAAAGTCAAGTCTAAATTGGAGGAATGGTGCAAAAAAAGTTGTGACGGTAAAAAAGGCATAACGAAACAGGCGTAAAAGACGCCGAATTTCAAAAGTTAAAGGTTTTTAGGATTTGGCTAAATAAGGTTGTCCTGTTTTTTGCATTGCAAAAATCAAACGAACCAATTTCTTGGCAGCGTGAGAAACAGCAACATTGTAATGCTTGGCCTTCCAAGCGTTTTTTGCAAGATAATCGACGAAAACAGGGTTCCAAATACAAACGAACTTGGTAGCATTAAAAAGAGCATATCGTAAATATCGAGAACCTCGTTTTTCCATGTGAGCATAGCAATTATTGAGCTTGCGGATTGGTAAGTGGAAGGCGAAAGGCCTGAAAAAGCAAGTATCTTGTCCGGCGAATCAAAGTTATTAAAATCACCGATTTCGGCAATAATCATAGTCGCCATATTAAGACCGACTCCGGGGATAGAGGTAATCGGAGAGTCTATCTTATCCATTATTTCTTTAATGGCAATGTTAATCTCATCAATTTCGGAATCTAATTCACGAATGAGTTTAATTGTATGTTTCAGTTCCAAAGCTTTTGCGGGCATATATGTGCCGATAGAGTTCCTTGCAGTCTCACGAATTTGAATTGCTCTATCACGGTTATAACGACCCTTGGAAGCAGTATAAAGCAAATTTGTAAGGTGCGTAAGATGAACATCGGCAATATGTTTTGCACTTGGTATCTCGCTTAATAATGCATAAGATGAGGCTGTATGCAGGGTCGGAAGCAGTTTTTCCAATTCTGGGAAAAGGATATTAACCAACCTCGAAACCGATGTTTTGAGTTTAGCCCGTTCGGAAACTTTGTCAAATCTGTATCTTGTTAGTGACTTTAACTCGTAATTGTGGTATGCTATGTTGGTGTAGGGCTTGAGGCTCACATCAGACATTAGCATAGAAGCAATCGTTCTTGCATCCACACGGTCGGTCTTGGTTTTTCTGAGAGATTGACTCTTACGGTAAAGGTTGGTGTGCAGAGGGTTAATGACATAGGTGGTCAGACCGTTGTCGAGAAGAAACCCGAGAAGGTTGTAACTGTAATGTCCTGTGGTCTCAAGCCCTACCTTTATTTTTGAGTTGCCGATACCTGTACAGGTATTGATTGTTTGAAGGAGATGTTCAAAGCCCTCTCTACTGTTACTGACAGTAAAGATATCGGCAAGAACCTCGCCTTCGGAACTTATGATGAAGCAATCGTGTTTGTCTTTTGCAACATCAATTCCAACGAAAATCATTATGTACCTCCGATAGATTTATTTTGATGCTGTTATCCACAGGGTTCTTTGCTCTTGTAACCTCGTTTTAAATAAACCGTCGGGCGGTATCTAACTGATTAACAATACTGCAAAGGTCTATGGTTGGAGCCTTTATTAAACCGTCTGTCCGGTAGGAGAATTTAACCAATCCACAGCACCGTTTACAGTGTAGCATATGTCCTTGAAGAGGGACAATAAAAACTACTACTTTATTATACGAGGAGAATAAAATGAAAAGTTTAAGTAATGAAATAGCAAAACTTTTTAATATTGCAGTAATTGATAAAACTCAGAAAATTTGGTTTTTTAGAACCAATGGTGGAGCATATTATCATGATTATTGTATTAATAATTTCATTGGCTTAGGATGGGATAAAATTGATAAACAATTAATTCTATCAGACAGGGCTCCTGAGATAAAAAAAGAGATTATAGAGGATATCTATCCAGATGAGAAGCGTCCCGGATTGATATTGGGACAAATGAATACTTTCTATAACAAAATGCATTTAGGGGATTTAGTTTTGATTCCTTCTGAAGGAGGGAAAGAAGTATCTATAGGTGTAGTAGGGGATTTAATAGATGAAATCCATCACTTAGAGAATGAAACCGAATATCCAAAATGCGAATATATTCACAAAAGAAGAGTTAATTGGATTAAAAAGGTGGATTTATATCAAGATGTATATCTGTTTAGAGCATTACGCGGACAACAGACTATCTCGGATATAACGGATTGTGCAGGCTTGGTGCTTAGGAACTTATATCCAGTGTATATTTCTAACAATTCTTTGCACTTGACATTGAAAAAAACGTCGGAAGCAGATTATTCATTACATACGAATGTTTCGCTGTGTTCGTCTATTATTGCTATTTCTGAGGAGATTTCTCGGATATATAATGGGGAAAATTTTGAGAATTCGTTAAAAATTAAGACTGCGATGGGCTCTCCTGGGTTTATAGAGATAATTGCTGATTTAATCCCTGAAGCTACAATCGCCATTGGTGTTATCTTCAATTATGTTATTGGTAAAATTAAATCAGATGGCTCTGCTAGTGGTCTTCTGGGGGTGTTCGGATCAGTCAATTCTCTTATAAACGACCGTGCAAACAGAAAAAAGACAAAAGCTGAGACAGAAAGAATTAAAGCAGAAACCGAAAAAATCAAAGTAGAGACGCAATTGCTGAAGCAACAATTGTCCGCACCGGATCTTAAAACCCATGAAGATTCGATTATGAACATACAAATAGAATGCAACAATATTATTAAAGAATCTTTAGCGGCTGGAATTGTTTGTGAACTTCAGTCGCCTGAAAACAAAGTTAGTTGATTTTCGTTATTGCATTATAAAATTTATGGGGAACTCTAATTGTGTATAAGAACAAAGGAATAGGAAAAAAGCAATGCATGATGATGAGATACCACTGTCAATTGAAACGAATAGTGGGTCAGTAATACATGAAGTGGAAATGTTGTTGGAAGATGCTAAGTGTTACAATACTAACTTAGTGAAGTGCCTTCCGTTGGATGAAAAAAGCAAACTTAGATATCCAAATCAGAAAGAGATAGATGCATGTTTTGTCAACTTAGAGAAAGAAATAGCAGAATTATCTCCTAAAATAGTTTTTCTTTTAGGGGAAAAAGTTTATTCATCGGTTGGACGACATCTTAATCTTACTTTTGATAAGCTAGATGGCTTTAATTATAACTATGTCCAACATGGAAGTGTTTGTTATGTTCCAATTTAGCATCCATCATACATTTATGTATATAGAAGGAAGCACTTGAGTGAGTATATCGGTGGAATAAAAAAATAGCCGATATTCTGCTTAATAATTAACAAATAGTATTTGGGGAGAGTACATATGAAAGAGAAGTGGACCGACAATCAGCAAAAGGCAATAGATACAACAGAAAAGAATATGCAAATTGTTGCCTGCGCTGGATCTGGAAAAACAACCACAATGGTTGCGCACATTTTAAAATTGCTTGAACAGAAAAATGTGTCTCCTGAAAACATAGTCGCTATTACATACACAGAGAAAGCAGCAGCATCGCTAAAACACAAAGTCTATGAGGAATACGAAAAGAAAAATGAAAATCTCGAAGGATTAGCAAACATGTTTATTGGCACTATACATGGATTTTGCTTAAATATGTTACAGAGTGCTACTGATGATTATAAATCTTTTGAGACTCTTAATGAGGTGCAAACAAGACTTTTTATAAAGAAGACACGCCGTTCTAATGGTATTATGGATGTATATTATTATCCGGCTAATAAGAAAGCACCGTATAAGATGGTTACGGATCAAAGCAGTGCCGAGAGATGGTGTGAAGTTATAGGTGCTTATAAAACATTCCTTGATATTGGCAGAGAATATGGTGTTGAAAAGCTTCCTCTAAACCAACAAGCTCATATAAAGCAATATGAGCAAACATTAGTAGAAAACAGCTTTTTTGATTTCACATCAATTATTACAACCACTCTTCAAAAATTGCAAGAAGGATGCTTTGATGATAATGTAGTTTCAAATGTAAAATATTTAATTGTTGATGAATATCAGGATGTAAATATTGCTCAGGAAAAAATTATTAGATACTTTGCGGATAGGAACACGTATATTTGTGTTGTTGGAGATGATGATCAAACTATCTATCAATGGCGAGGCAGTAATTTAACATTTATAAAAGACTTTGCTGTTCGATACAATGATGTGGAAAAGATAGATCTTGATACTAATTTTAGAAGTAGTGAGGGAATTACAGAAATATCTAAGCAAGTTATTAATCATAACAAAAATCGTATTGATAAAAATATGAAAAGCAATAATTCTCAAGCGTATGAATCGGGTGATATCATTACATATGAATTTGAGAATAAAGATTCAGAAATCCAGTTTATTGTCAAAAAGATTCAGCAACTTGTAGACACAAGATATTCAAGAAAGAATCATACATTTGGACTTGACTATGACGATATGGTGATACTTGTTAGTTCGGTAAAAAAAGTGCCTGAATTGATAACTGCATTAGAAGAAAATAGTATTGATTTCATTGTGGAGGGGACAAAAAATTTATTTGATTCAAATGAGGTAAAAGTGCTATGTGATACTTTTGCACTCCTGTTTGATGCGATTGCAACAAGTCGGAATTCTAGCGCTATATCAAAAGAAAATGTTTCTGAAATACCTGCGGATTTGATTTCTCATTGGAGCTACTATTCCCCATTATCCAGGGAAGAAATTAAAAAATACATTAAGAGCTTCTTAATGTATCCATTTACTACAGATGAATATGAGTTTACAATTCAAGGCGCAATAAAGAAGCTATTCCGCGAACTTAGACTCTTTACTGTTGAAGACGATAAGGTTCTGTATAATTGGGGCAAGTTTACGGAGATGGTTAATGATTTTGAAAAAATCAACTTAAAAATGGCTACAATGTATCGATTGATGGCGTTTAAATCGTTCCTGATTTACGATGCTCCTAGCTTGTACCCAGAGGGATGGCTGTCTCCTGGTTTTAAGGCTATTAAATGCTTGCGAATAATGACATACCATCAATCAAAGGGATTAGAGTATCCTGTAGTGTTTATGCCTTTCTTAACTAAACATTCGATCTTTCCACAAAAAAACCCGGGTGGAACTAATGCGTGGGGTATATTTAATGATGATGCTATCAAACAGCAATATGCCGATGATGACGAGAGTATTAGACGTGTGTTTTATGTTGGAATGACCAGAAGTGAAAAGTATTTGTTTTTAACTCGCTCTGACAATGCTTCGGAATCTGGTAAAAGAACATATAAGACCCCGGCCCAACCTTTTATTGAAGCCAAACACTCGCCATATAAAGAAACAAGATTGCTATTGGATAAAGAATACGAAAAGACTGACAAAAAGAAGTTTTCCGTTGATGAAATAATCACATTGAATTTTTCATTGCTCAAAGATCTTTTTGATTGTCCTTATAAATTTAAGATGACTAATGTGTTTGGATTTTGTTCGCCACTAAATATTCGAATGGGATATGGACGTTCAATCCATAACATATTGGATTATATCCATCGCAATTACGAAAAAATAGACTACAATGATCCGAAGACAGTAGAACGCATTGTGAAAAAATATTTACATTTACCGTATGGTTCTCCCAAACTTTATGAGGCGATGACGGAAAAAGCAACGAAAAATTTGAAGGCATATATTGAGAATAATAGTGCTAAATTCAAATATATTAAATTCTCAGAAAAAAGTATCGATTTTAACATAGATGAATACATGTTCATTAATGGTAGAATCGACCTGGTTAGAGATGAATTGAATCACACGATAACTCTGGTTGATTTTAAATCGAGTAGTGAAGTACTCTCGAGGGATCAGATAAAGAACCAACTTATGGTATATGTTTTGGGATACGAAAGTCTCACGGGAGAGAAAGTAGACTATATCGAATCCTATGATTTTAATAACAGTAATCCTATTACTATAGAGCTGGTAGATGAAGATAGGGAAAGATTTGTCGAGAAGTTGGAAGAATGTGAGAAAAACATAAAAAATAGTAATTACCCTAAAGCAACGGAGCTAGATGTTGCAAAAACCGTAGCTTTTTGTAAAGAATTGAAGTGTGATTACTATTATGATTGTCACCCAACAGAAAGGTGAGCGGATGAGTGTGAAAGAAATAGTTGAAGAAATAAAATCAAAAGATTCATTGCCAGAATACTGGGATTTTAAAGGAAATGACCAACGTGAGCACGTTCATTCCATGATCAAATACCCTGCTGTTATGGTTCCGAATATGCAAGGCGAGATATTTGATATTATTTTAAGGCATGATAATACCATTTCTAATGTGCTAGATCCATTTATGGGATCGGGTACTATTTTAGTTGAGGGGTGTTTGAGAGGATTAGATGTTATTGGCATTGACATAAATCCTTTGTCGTTTCTCGCGGTAAAAGTAAAACTTCAAAGATATGCCATCAACACTTTGCAAAACAAGTCCAAAGATTTGATAAAAAGAATCCAAAATGATTCGAGCACGGATTGCTTTGAGTTCGATAATATTCAAAAATGGTACAAAAAAGACATAATAAAATCTTTGAGTAAGATACGAAGATGTATTATGTTAGAAACGGATAAGAAATATAGGCAACTGTTTTGGGTGACATTTGCAGAGATAGCAAAACAAGCGGATAATTCTAGAACTAGCACTTTCAAACTGCACATAAAAGAACAGCGCCGGATAGATGATTGGAATTATGACTGTATAGAAAAATTCAAATTTAAGTTGTTAGAGAACATTACGGCTTTGAAAGATTTTAAGGAAATGCAAGCAAACGACATTTGCGATAAAAAAGTTACTGTTAAATACGGGGATTCTCTAAAGCTATTGGCGGATAAACGGTGTTTTAAAGATGGTAGTGTTGATTTAGTGATAACATCTCCTCCGTATGGAGATAATGCTACTACTATAACATATGGTCAATTTTCAGTTTTGCCGTTGAAATGGATTCCTTTGGAGGATATCGATAGCAAAAAAATAAGCAATAGTGTCATTGAAACATTGTCTAAGATCGATAGCGATAGTTTAGGTGGTAGAAATTATACTGTTCAATCCATCATTGATTCCGAGCTTTATTCTTACTCTCAGCCATTTTCACAGTTGTACAATCAGTTGACAGATGCAATGCAAATAGATAAGGCTCGAAAAGTTGCAAGTTTCTTTTTAGATTTCGAAAAAATTATAACTTCACTATATAAAATTGTTAAAGAAAATAAATTCATGGTGTTTACCGTTGGAAATCGTCATGTAAATAAACTAGAGGTGCCTTTCGATGAGATTTTAGAAACAATTGCGGAACACTATGGATTTGATGTTGTTTATGATTTTAGAAGAAACATACTAAAGAATAAGAATTATTCTGACACAAAAGCTCAAAATTTTAAAACTATAAAAAAAGAAACTATACTTGTATTGCAGAAGAGAAGTAAAAAATGATTCTAGAATTAATTCATGATCTGATATTTCTCGCAGGAAAGTCAGAGATTGCGACAAAAGAAGATTTGCAGATTGCACAGGACTTGCTTAATACACTGGTGGTACATAAGGAACGTTGTGTAGGTATGGCGGCGAATATGATCAATGTTAAAAACGCATCATCGCATTTCTTGATGAGAGCGGACGAGTTCCTACATATACCGTGATGCTCAATCCCGAGATAATCAAAAAAGATGGTATGTACGATACCGAGGAAGGTTGTCTTTCTCTGCTCGGTGGCCCGAGGCCTTGCAAACGCTATAAATCCATCAAGATTAAGTATCAGACTTTAGAATTGCAAACTCGCATCAAAACCTACACAGGCTGGACAGCTCAGATCATTCAGCACGAAATCGATCATTGTAATGGGATTTTGATATAAGGAGAATTAAAATGATAAATCAGCTCGTACAAAAGAGTAATGAAAGATATAAAAAAAGCAAATGTTGGACTTGCTCATACAAAAATCATTGTCCCCACGATTGCGGAAAATGTTTACACTATGTTCATACTCCTCAAGCGGCACCTGCCCCACGAAAATATAATTGCAGAAAAATGTGCGACTACTATGTGTGTAAATATTCTCACAGATACATGTCCGAACTTTACTACGCTTTTTACAACTTAAGTGATTTGCGAAATGTTCAAAAGCTTAAGGTACTTTCTATAGGGTGTGGCCCCTGTACCGACATCCTTGCACTGGATTTGTTACGTAAAGAAGGAATATATAATTATGAATCATTGGAATATAGAGGTGTAGAAATAAACCCTGGCATTTGGAGAAAGATACACGCGGACATCAAGCAGATAGCATCTCAAGATTATAAAATTGAAATAATACCAGAAGATGCATGTGATTATGTAGATAAATTAGAAAGAGATTCGTGGAAACCTCATGTTATCGTTTTTCAATATGTGTTTTCAGATATGCAAAAACATAGTGATGAATCAAAAATATTACATTTATTGTCTGTCCTGGGCACATATATATCACAGTCTTGTGATGTGAACACCTACATTGTTTGTAATGATATAAATTTATCTCGCATGTACAATGGCGGAAGAGAATTTTTTGATATTTTACGACAAAACATTTCATCTCCAATCAAATACTCTCAGCGCCATTTTTGCAATAATAATAAAAGAAGTCACTATAATTACGGCGATGAATACAACAATAACATACTTGTGAGCAGTATCCCCAAAGACATTTTAGTTTATGAACCCTATGATTCATGTGCAAGCGCTCAAATGATTATAAAGAAGGTGATCAATAGTGATAATTAGCGCAAGCAGGCGAACAGACATTCCCACTTATTATAGCGAATGGTTTTTCAATAGAATAAAAGAAGGATTTGTGTATGTCCGTAATCCGATGAATATACATCAAATCAGCAAAATATCCTTATCACCTGAAGTTGTTGATGGTATTGTTTTTTGGACAAAAAATCCCGTTCCTATGTTAGATAAATTAGATAGACTTGAGGATTATGCTTACTACTTTCAATTCACCGTTAATTCATATGCAAAAGATATCGAGGCGAATATACCAAGCAAAAATGATATTATTGTTCCGGCTTTTATAGAATTATCAAGAAAAATCGGACCAGAAAAAGTTATTTGGCGTTATGACCCCATTATGCTTACAAGTAAGTATTCGATTGACTATCATGTTAATTATTTCAATGAATTAGCTAAAAGACTATCCGGATACACGCATAAATGTGTGATAAGTTTTGTCGACTTCTATCGTAATACACAGACGCATCTTAAAGATTTGGATATATTACCATTAGGCGAAAATGAAATGTATGAACTGGCAGAACGCCTTGTAGAGATTGCAAGGAAGAATAATCTTATTGTTGAATCTTGTGCTGAAAAAATCAATTTGGATCAGTTTGGTATCCAGCATGGTCACTGTATAGACTGCAATTTACTTGAGCGGATTTCAAATTGTAAAATGGACTTGTCAAAGGATAAAAACCAACGACCTGAATGCGGCTGTATGGAAAGCATAGATATTGGAGCATATAATACATGCAAAAATGGTTGTAAATATTGCTATGCAAATTTCAGTCAAACTACAGTTAACAAAAATACCGGATTGCACAATCCTTACTCTCCATTGCTTTTTGGAGAAGTATCGCCAGAGGATAAGATAACAGAGCGAAAAATGGTTTCTTTGAAAAATAATCAACTAAATTTGTTTTGATTTTCTCTGGACTTCTGCGCCTTTCTGTGGTACTGTTGTGTACTGCAAAGGAGGTGCTGAGATGGCACGAATGACTGTAGAAGAAGTTTACAGAGGCGAAAAGTATGATGTGATGAGTGTGGCGACGGCGGACTATCTTATAAATGGGCGTCCGTCGGAATACGACGAGCGTACTTGGCTTGAAATGCTGCTTGTC
>OIYO01001303.1_pt1 | contig 14123 bp, 15 predicted proteins | sample 1588191 | NCBI WGS metagenome assembly OIYO01 (sample SAMN03283275) | human gut metagenome | biome: human-associated habitat; material: feces | host: Homo sapiens | place: Peru | collected 2012 | reverse complement strand
TAAGAAGTTTGTGCCTTGAGAAAGGAAAGTGATAAAAAATGAAAGAAAGAAGAAAAAAAGAAAGAAGAATTTCTCAAAGAAGAAATGATGAAAGAGGAATTATTGACAGAAGAAAAACAGACAGAAGATTTAAGCCAAAAGAAGAAAAAGAGGAAAAAGTTTTTGAAGATCAGGTTGAGGGGAGAAATGCAGTAATAGAACTATTAGAAAGCAAAAAAGACATTAATAAAATATATGTTACAAAAGGAGAAAAAAATGGTTCTATTGGAAAAATAATTGCAATGGCAAAAGAAGAAAAAGTAATTGTAGTTGAAAAAGATAGAAGACAAATGGAAGAAATGGCACAAAGTGAAAACTTTCAAGGGGTAATTGCAATAGTACCACCTTTTGAATATTGTGAAGTTGAAGATATTTTGCAATATGCAGAAGAAAGAGAAGAAAATCCATTTGTATTAATTTTAGATGGAATTGAAGATACACATAATTTAGGAGCAATAATTAGAACTGCAGAAACAGCAGGAGTCCATGGAATAATAATTCCAAAAAGAAGAGCAGCAATGGTAAATGCAACTGTTAGTAAAGTTGCATGTGGTGCAGTAGAATATATGAAAATTGCAAGAGTAAATAATATTAATGAAAGTATAAATAAATTAAAACAAGCAGGATATACAGTTGGAATATTAATTGCTCCAGTTATATTAGTCGATAATTGGAAAGAACTATATGAAGAATTGATTAAGTATTTATATGAAAATTTAAGTAATGAAGTAAAAAAAGATGTATTTTTCGAAATAATTTTTATGACATATAGTTACGTTCATCGTATGATTAATAATGATGCTTTCCCAAACTCAATTAATTTATATAATCAAGATATTATGACTGTTAGGGGAAGAGGTAAGTATTGCTATAAAAAAGATGTAAAAGAAGATGGAGAAGTCTTTTTTAGGGATACTTTAGGTAAATTCTTTCCAAGTAATCATATTTTATATATTGTTTAATATTTAATATTTAATATAATTAACCTGATACTAAAAGAAAAATTTATTGCTGTAAGAGAATAAGTGTGATATTATTGAAATAATAATATGAATTCATGAACAAGAGAGTGAAAAAATAGTGTCCTTTTTTAAAAAATTTAAAAAGAAAATAATACCTATAATATAATTAGAATTTTAAACACTTAAAAATAATAATGTATTATATGGTAGATATTAGTTATATATATTTATATTTTAATATTTTTATCATGGTAAGTCAGTGATTAAATAAATTAGATATAAAATTGAAGATTACAACATATAATAATATTATAAAAATAAAAAGGTGTATTTATAAATGAATATTAATAAAAAAATTGTTATAACAGTATGTTTTACTGCTATATGTGTGTATTTAACAATTTTAGCTCAAAATTATGTAAGTGCTAAAAGTAAAGATGTTTATCATATTTTAGTAGATGTTGAAACATCAAAGCTATATTTATTTAAAAATGACGTATTGGAAAAAGAATATAAATGTGCAGGGGGCAAACAGTCAACTCCATCTCCTATTGGTACTTGGACAATTAATTCAAAAGGAAAATGGGGAGAAGGCTTTGGAGGCAGTTGGATGCGGAATTAATTGTCCATGGGGGCAATTTGGAATTCATGGAACAACGGAAATTTACTCTGTGGGATGGAGTAGCTCTCATGGATGTATTAGAATGAATAATGCTGAAGTTGCCGAGTTATATAAAATTATACCAATTGGTACAAAGGTTACAATAGTTGATGGTATTTATGGACCATTTGGAAAAGGATTTAGAAATCTGAAATCTGGCATGTATGGCTCTGATGTTATGGAGATTCAAAAAAAGTTAAAAAGTTTAGGCTTTTTTAACGGAAATCCTAACGGAAAATTTGGAAGTGAGACAGAAGAAGCAGTGAAACAATATTGCAAAAAAAACAATTTATATGTTAGGAAAACTATTGATATAGAATTACAAAAACATATGGGATTTGAACTTGTAGATTAAAAGTTGGGTTCCGAAAGCGCATACTGATATTTGGCAAATTAAATAAAAAATGAATAAATAAGAAAAGTATAGAAAATACTATAAAAAAGGAGTATGTTATGAAAAAAACATGGAAAATAGTAGTATTTATTATAGTTTTCTTATTTTTATTTATTGTTAATTCAAAAGCATCTGATAAAAAAAGTGGAATAGAAAATTTTCCAGATAGTTATAAATCATATTTATATGTGCTTAAGAAAAAACATCCCAAGTGGGAATTTACTGCACTTTATACAAATTTAGATTGGAATTATGCTATAGACCAGGAATATGCAAACAACAAAAATCTTGTTCCAATTGGATATCAAGATGCATGGAAATGTAAAGATAATGGACTTTATAATGTTGAGATAGATAGTGGATGGGTTAATGCATCAAGACAAGCAATAGAATATACAATGGATCCAAGGAATTTTTTAAATGAGGTTAGAATCTTTCAATTTGAAAAATTGACTTTAGATACAAATGTAAATACTAAAGAAGGAATTGAAAAGATATTGTATGGAACCGAATTTTATAATAGGATTGTAACCTATAAAGAACAAAATGGAAATGAAGTTACTACCAATTTGAAATATTCAGATTTGATTTGGGATGCCTCTGTATATTCTGGAGTTAGTCCATATCACTTAGCATCAAGAATAAAGCAAGAAGTAGGACCTTTCTTATCACATAACTCTATTAGTGGAACAGTTCAGGGATATGAAGGATTATATAATTTTTACAATATTGGAGCAACTTCATCTACGGAGCCACTAGGAGCTATAAAAAATGGATTAAAGTATGCAAGAAATGGAAAAGGAAGTTTATCAAATGAAGAAATGCAAAATCAATTAATTCCATGGAATACAAAGGAAAGAGCAATAAAAGGTGGTGCAGTTTTTATTGGAAAAAGTTATATAACAGTTGGTCAAAATACATTATATCTTCAAAAATTTGATGTAAATAACGATAGAGATAGTAATATTTTTTGGCATCAATATATGACAAATTGCTTGGCACCATATAATGAATGCAGAAGTATCTATAATGCATATCAAAATAACGGAATGTTAGATAGCTCAATTGGTTTTGTAATACCAGTATACAATAATATGCCAACATTTAGTACTCAAAGTCCTAATATATTATACTCGGATTATGAAGATGATAACACAAGAGTATATGCTGATATAACTGGAAATTTAAATGTTAGAACAGGACCATCTACTTCGTATGAAATAATAACAACAGTTACAAACAGTGATAAATTTACAAGAATAAAAAGAGGAATACAAAATGGCGAGAGATGGGATAAAATAATTTTAGATAATGGAGTTGTGGGTTATGTATTTCAAAGTTATCTAAAAGAAGTTCCAAAAGAAATTATAGCTACAGATATTATTATATCAAAAGAAGAGGTTAATTTATTAGTAAATGATACAATTAAATTAACTGCCAGTGTATATCCAGAAGAAGCTAAAGATAAACAAATTATTTGGCAGTCTGAAAATGAGAAGATAGCAACAGTTAATGAGGGGGTAGTTAAACGGAATATCTAAGGGAACAACAAATATTATAGCTAAAACAGCAAATGGTCTTGTAGAAACAAAATGTAAGGTTAATGTAATAGAAATACAAGAAGATGCATATATAGAATTTGATGATACATTAACTATTGAAGGTGATGAAATTAGTAATTTAAACTTAGACCACTTAACAGTAAATGAAATTTTGAATTTAATAAACACTAATATGAGACTTGAGATATTGAAATATGATAATACAAAGTTAAATGAAAATCAAAATGTAGGAACTGGTTCAAAGTTAATAATAAAAAATGCAAATGATGAGGTTATTTATCAATATAAATTCATTTTATATGGAGATGTAAATGGTGATGGAAATATTAATTCTTTAGATGTATTGGTACTTCAAAAGCATATATTGGAAATAAAATTGTTATCACAGGAATTTTTAAAGGCTGGAAATACATCAAGAAATGGAGCAATGCCATCTTCACTAGATGTACTAAAACTGCAAAAGCATATTTTAGAAATAAAGCCAATTAAACAAGGAGAAAAAATAAGCATTTCAGAAAATTATGTGCAAGAAAATGAGATTATAGATAAAAGTACACAAGGCAATGACCTAAATAATGCAACTAATGAAGCTGAAACAGAAAATAATATAAATGACCAAGAAAAAAATAATGCAACAGATGTAGATAACAAACAAGTAAATAAAGAAGAAAGTGATATTTCAAATAATACAAGTAAAACAAATACAACAATAAATAATGAAGCTTCTAAAAATGAAAGTATAAGCAATACTCAAAATAATATAATAAATGAAAAAGTAAATGAGTTACAAAATAATACAAATGCTTTAACTAAGGAGGAGTAAAAGTGAAAAAAATTAGAATTTTTCTTTTAATAAGTATGTTATTATTTGGAATAGAGTTTGGATTTGGAAGAGTTCAGGCGGCAGGAACAGTTAATTTAACCTCTAATAAATCTAGTATTAATGTTGGAGATGAGTTTACTGTTAGTGTAAATTTAAATGGAATGTCTGTTGCAACAATGACTATAAAGGTAAGTGTTGACACAAGCAAGGTGGATTATATTTCGGGACCAGGAAATACCAATTTTGTAAATGGAAGAGTTATCTATACATGGACTGATCCAAATGGTGGAGCAAATCCAATTACATCTGGAACTGTTGCAACTTTCAAATTCAAAGCAAAACAAAGTGGAAAGGCTTCTTTCTCTGTTATGGGAGAATTTTATGATAGTAATGAAAACGTAGTAAGTCCATCTTTTTCGGGAACAAGTGTTACATTAAAACAAATAGAAGTTAATCCACCGTCAGATAATACAGGAAATAATAATAATAATAATGCTACAAATAGCACAGGAGGAACTTCTCAAAATACAGGAGGTCAAACATCAGGAAGACAGACCACTTCACGGAAATGGAAATTTAAAAAATAATACTCAAAATACAAATAAGATCCGAAATACAACAGCAGAAACAACGGCTCAAAATAAAAATGTCAATTTAAAAGAAATGCATTTAAATCTAGAAGGATTAAGTCCAGCATTTAATAAAAATACTACACAATATTATTTGGTGGTTTCCAACTTGATAAATGATATTGAAGTTAAAGCAGTTCCGGAAGATTCTTCATGTAAAGTTGAAATTACTGGTAATAAAAACTTAAGTATAGGAAACAACAAAATAGATATCAAGGTAATTTCTGCAGATGGATCAGCAAGCAAAATATATTCAATTAATGTTAGCAAAACTGAAAATAAAGAATTAGGGAATGCTAGTTTGGAGAATCTAGCAATTGAAAATATAACATTAAATCCGGAATTTAATAGTGATATTTTTGAATATACAGCTGAAGTTTCAAGTGATATTGAAAATTTGAAAATCTTAGCCGTACCTCAAAGAGAAAATGCTCGGTGTTCAAATACAAGGGGCTGAAAACCTACAGTTTGGTGATAATACTGTTAATATTACTGTAACTGCAGAGGATAATAATACAGTTAAAGTTTATACTATTCATGTTCATAGAAAAACTAAAGAAGAAGAGGACGTGGAAAGAAAAGCTAGCGAAGTATTAGATAGATTGGGCAAAGAAAACAAAGAAAACAACTGGTATTGGTGGCTTATTGGAGTAATTGTTTTAATTTTAGTAATAGCAATTGCACTTATATTATGGAAGAGAAAGAATAAAGATAGTAGTATTTAGATTAAAATTGTAAAAAAAGAAAATGAATAACTATTAATAATGTTATCCTTTTAAACTTTATATGTTATATAAAATAGCAAAAGTATTGATAATAAATAACAAAGAAATAAGGAAAAACTTATTTCTAGTATTTAATATTAATTCTTTTGCTATTATTAAATGTGAATTAAAATAATAAGAAAATTAATTTTAATTAATCAAATTCAGTTCACAATATAGACATAATTTATTAGTATAATGTATAATAGTTTTAGTAAAAAATGGAGGATTATTATGGGTGACGTTACTGTTTTAGTAGTAGATGATGAAGCGAGAATGAGAAAACTTATAAAAGATTTTTTAATACAAAAGGGCTTTAGTGTTTTAGAAGCGGAAGATGGAGAAAGGGCAATTGATGTATTTGAAAGTAATAAAAATAAAATAGGAATTATTTTATTAGATGTAATGATGCCAAAATTAGATGGATGGTCTGTTTTAAGACAGATTAGACAAAATTCAAATGTTCCAATCATCATGCTTACAGCAAGAGGTGAAGAACAAGATGAATTATTTGGATTTGAACTTGGTGTTGATGAATATATTTCAAAACCTTTTAGTCCCAAAATTTTAGTAGCCAGAGTTGAAGCAATTTTGAAAAGAGCAAGCCAAAAAGAAAAGAATTTAAAAGATTATGGAGGAATTATAATAGATTCTGAAGGTAGAACTGTTAAGGTTGACGGTAAACAAATAGAGCTAAGTTTAAGAGAGTATGAGTTATTAAAATATTTGGTTGATAATGTAAATATAGCGTTATCAAGGGATAAAATATTAAATAATGTATGGAATTATGATTATTATGGAGATTCAAGGACTATTGATAGTCATATAAAAAAAATAAGGCATAAATTAGGGAAAAAAGGTAAATACATACAAACCATGAGAGGTGTAGGCTATAAATTTGAGGTAAAATAGCTCATGTTTTAGGTGATTTTAGGACTTGAATTATGCGTAAAAGAAAGGAAAAAATGTATAGCTTGTGGGAGTTAACAGGAAGTAAAAAATGAAAAAGTTAAAAAATAGTTTTAAATCTGTTCGTATAAGGTTATTTGTTACATTATGTACGGTAATTATATTTATTATAGTATTTTTAATATTAATAAATAATATTGTTCTAGAAACATTTTACTTATATTCAAAAACAAATACCATAAAAAATTTATATCAAAAAATAAATGATTATTACAATAGTTCAAATCAAAATATTAATTTAGAGGATGAATTAAAAAATATTGCAATAAAAAATAATATTGATATTTTAATAAAAGAAGAATCTGATACAATAGTAATTACTACTAATAAAGAGTTCTTAGGTACAATAGGAAAGACGAATATTAATACAATTATAAATACGGAAAAAAGCAATATCATTTATATGAAGAATCATGTTGTTATAAAAAAGATAAAAGATGAAAAAAGTGGAATTAGATATATAGTTTTATATGCTACATTAGATAATAGTTATAAATTATATATTAGAATTCCAGTTTCGGCAATAGAAGAGAGTGTAAAGATATCAAATGAATTATTAGTTTTAATTGGTGGGATAGTTATTCTAATTTCAGGTATTTTAGCATCAGTTATTTCTAGAAAGTTTACTAAACCAATTTTAGAATTAAATAATATTGCAAATAAAATGGCGAAACTTGATTTTAGTCAAAAGTATAGAATAAAAGATACAGAAGATGAAATAAATGAACTTGGGAAAAGCATTAATACAATGTCAGACAAATTAGAAAGAACTATAAATCAATTAAGAGGAACTAATGTTGAGCTTGAAAAGGATATTGAAGAAAAGTCAAAAATTGATGAAATGAGAAAGCAGTTTATTTCAGATGTATCACATGAGTTAAAAACACCTATTGCACTAATTCAGGGATATGCTGAAGGACTAGTAGAAAATGTTAATACTGATGAGGAATCTAGAAAGTTTTATGCAGAAGTTATTTTAGATGAAACAAATAAAATGGATACTTTAGTAAAACAGCTATTAGAATTGATGAAACTAGAATACGGAAAAAGAGAGTTTAACAATAAAGAATTTGATATAAATGAGTTAATAAATGAAGTAGTTAGAAGATGTAATGTCATGTTAGAAGAAAATAATATAACTGTTAAAATCTGTTCTAATGATAAATTGTATGTTTATGCCGATGACTTTTATATAGAACAAGTAGTTACAAATTATTTTACAAATGCTATAAAAAATGCAAAAGAGGTTAATGGTAAAAAAGAGATAATTATAGATGCTAGAGTAGATAAAACATCAAATAAAGCTAGAATTAGCGTGTTTAACACTGGAAATGAAATAATGCAAGAAGACTTAGATAGAATATGGGGAAGATTTTATAAAGTTGATACTTCAAGAAATAGAAGCAGAGGTGGAAGTGGAATAGGGCTTTCTTTAGTAAAAGCTATTATGAGTAATTATGGAAATGGATATGGAGTTAAGAATAAAGAAGATGGTGTAGAATTTTATTTTGAAGTTGATTTAGCAAAGAAAATTTAGAAAATATGATTTATAGTCATTGACAAACATATAATTATGTAATAAAATCGAAAAAAACAAAAATCTATGATTCAGAGTAGTAGGCATAATGGAAATTTATAGAGAGCAATTTATGGTGGAAAAATTGCAATGGAAATTTTGCTGAATGGACTGATGAGAGCAACCCGAAAAAGTCAAGTAGGAGTTGACGGCAATCCAAGTCGTTAAAAATGGACCTGTATGATAGTACAGAGTGAAGAAGTTAGTAGAATAATATACTCTTGTACAATTATATATTTATATAATCATGCAAGAGTTTTTTTGTATATTGAAAGGAGTTGTTTTATATGAAAAAACAAATATTAAGTGGTATACAACCATCTGGAATTTTAACACTTGGAAATTACCTTGGAGCACTTAGAAATTGGGTAACAATACAAGATGAATATGAATGTAAATTTTTTATTGCAGACTTACATGCTATTACAGTTAAACAAGATCCAGAAACATTAAGAAGAAATACAAAAAGTATTTTAATGCAATATCTTGCTTGTGGATTAAATCCTGAAAAAAATGTGATATTTATTCAATCACATGTTCATGAACATGCAGAACTTGCATGGATTCTTAATTGCTCAGCCTATATGGGAGAATTAAGCAGAATGACACAATTTAAAGATAAATCTAAAAAACAGGACAATGTTAAAGTTGGATTGTTTGATTATCCGGTATTAATGGCTGCAGATATACTTCTATATGATGCAGATTTTGTACCTGTAGGTGAAGATCAAAGACAACATTTGGAAATAACAAGAGATATTGCAAAAAGATTTAATACAACATATAATGAAGAAATATTTAAACTCCCTGAAGGATTTATTACTGAAAATGGAGCAAGGATTATGAGCCTTCAGGATCCTACAAAAAAAATGTCCAAATCAGATTCTAATACAAATGGATTTATATCTTTGTTAGACCCAAGAGAAACAATAATTAAAAAATTTAAAAAAGCTGTTACAGATTCAGAAAATATAGTTAAATATTCAGATGAAAAACCTGGAATTCAAAACCTTATTAATATCTATTCAGCAATTACTGGAAAAACATATAATGAAATTGAAAAAGAATTTGAAGGTTGTGGATATGGTCAATTTAAACAAGCTGTTGGAAATGCTGTTGCAGATACATTAGAACCAATTCAAAAAAGATATTATGAATTAAATTCGCCTGAATATGAAGAATATCTACAAAGCATTTGCACTAGAGGTGCAAAAATTGCTCATGAAATTGCTCAAAAAAAGCTTGAGTCTGTTTATAAAGCAGTTGGGTTTGTTGGAAAAGCCTAGTAATAATATTTGCTTAAAAGAAGTATTAATGTATATTTAAGAAGAGAAGATTTATAGATACACAATCTTCTCTTTTGATTATATTTAAATTACTGATATTGTCTTAAAATGTAGAATTATGTCGACGAAAAAATGTTTACAAATTGTCGAAAATGATATATCATAAATACAGTTTTATTTAAAAATTGCAATTTTTATCTATAAATTTTTTTCTAAAAAGAAAATCCAAAACAAGAATATGAAAAATAAGAAGGTGAAGCCTATGTAAAATAAGTATAAAAGACAAATTCTTTTATAGTAAATATTGTATTTTATCCTTTTTTATAATGTAGAATTTAAATAGATTATATTGTTAAACTTAAGTAAAAATCTTCCAAATGTGCCATTGACATAAATTAAATAGCAATATATAATAATTGCTATATAAAAACAAAAATCTAAAATAAAAAAGAGAGGAAAATCTTATGTTTTTACAAATTATAGTACTAATTATTTTAATATTACTTAACGCCTATTTTGCAGCTACAGAAATTGCATTTATTTCTTTAAATGATGCGAAAATTGAAAGGGAAGCAAAAAATGGAAGTAAGAAAGCAAAGCAAATTGTAAAAATGCTTAGAAACCCAAGTAAATTTCTAGCTACAATTCAAATTGGAATTACACTTGCTGGATTTTTATCTAGTGCGTTTGCATCAGATGCATTTGCAGATATTCTTGCACCAACATTAAATAAAATGATGCCATTTTTAAGCATAGATGTATGGAGAGGTATATCTATAATAATTATAACAGGAATACTTTCATTCTTTACACTTGTTTTTGGAGAGCTTGTACCAAAAAGACTTGCAATGAAATACTACGAAAAAATAGCATATATGTCTATAGGGGTAATAAAAGCAATATCAATTGTAACAGCTCCATTTGTTAAATTATTAACTTTTTCAACCAACATTGTTTCGAAAATATTTGGTGTTGAGGAAAATGAAGAAGCAATTGTTACAGAAGAAGAAATAAAAATGATGATTGATGAGGGAAGAGAAAAAGGAACAATTGAAGAAGAAGAAAAAGAAATGATAAACAATGTGTTTGAATTTAATGATACAACTGCATCTGAAATTATGATTCATAGAACAGATATTTTTGCAATAGAAATTAATGACAATCTTTCAGAAATTTTAAATAATGTAGATGAATATAAATACAGTAGAATACCAGTATATGAAGACACAATTGATGATATAAAAGGTATTTTATTTGTCAAAGATATTTTGAAATTATTAAATGATGGAAAGCCAATAAAAATAAAAGAAAATATTCGTGAGGCATATTTTATTCCAGAGTCAAAGCCTATTAACGAAATCTTTAAAGAATTACAAAAAAATAAAAAACAAATGGCAATCGTTATAGATGAATATGGCGGAACAGCAGGATTACTTACAATGGAAGATATTTTAGAGGAACTTGTGGGAAATATATTTGATGAATATGATGACGTTGAAAATGAATATGAAAAACTTGATGAAAATACATATTTAATTAGTGGTAGTGTTTCTTTATATGAACTAAAGAAAATTTTAAATGTTAATGTACCAGAAGGTGATTATGAAACATTATCAGGATATTTACTAGAAGAACTTGGAAGGCTTCCTAAAGAAGGGGAAAATGTTGTAATTGAAACCAAGGATGTTACATATAAAATAGAAGAATATGAAGAAAAAAGAATTATGTGGGTAAAAGCTTGTAAGAACAATATAGAAGAATTGAAAAAAGAAGAATAAAGTTAATATAAACGAAAGAGAAGGTCATAAAATGAAAAAAAAGTTCGGTGTTATTGTAATAATAATTTTATTAATTATAGCAATTTATATATTTTTTTCTAGTATTGCAAATAAATCAAAATATGAATTTGTAGAAGAGAATATAAATAAGAACTTTTTTTTGATGGGCAATGAAAAATATGGAGTAATAAACAAACAAGGAGAGGTAGTAATACAAAATAAATATGATATAATTCAAATTCCAAATCCTGAAAAGCCAGTTTTTATATGTATGAAAAACTATAAAGCAGAAACAGGAGAATATGACACCAATGTCTACAATGAAAAGGGAGAAGAGATATTTACAAACTTTTATAAAGTAGAAGCAATTTATATAAATGAACCAACTGATGGTAATTTTTATCAAAAAAATGTATTGAAATATAAAGAAAATGGAAAATATGGACTAATTAATCTTGAAGGAAAAAAGATTACAAAAGCATTATACGAAGATATTGAATCACTAGAATATAAGCAAGGAATGCTCCTTGTAAAAAGAAATGGAAAATTTGGAATAATAAATCTAAAGGGTCAAAAAATAATTGATTTCAAATACGATAAAATAGAATCTGACTGTTTCTTTTCAGAAGAAACTGGTTCTAATAAAACACGGATTTATTGTTTCAAATAAAACAAGTGAAGGATTTCGTTATGGTTATATAAATTACTTAGGAAAAAAGCTGCTTAATACAGAATTTACAGAAGTAGCTAGATTACAAGAGAAATCTTTAGATGAAGATATTTATTTAGTCGCATTAAAAAAGGGACAAGCAGGTCTTTTCAAAAATAATAAGCTAATAATAAAAAATGAATATGAAGATATTCAATATGACAATATAAATAAACTACTTATTTTGCAGAAAAATCAAAAACAGGGTATTGCACAGTTAGATGGAAAAATAATAATACCACTTGAATATGATAATATCATAATAGCAGGAAACTGTATAAATGCAGAAAAAAGTGGCAATGTAACATTATTTCGCACAGATGGAACTGAATTTCAAAATAAGGAATTTGTAAGCAGAATTCCTACTGGAAATGACAAATACATTATTTGTGTTAATAAAGAGGATAAGTATGGAGTAATAGATAATAAAGATAACAAAGTAATTGAAAACAAATATACTTATATAAATTATTTATGGGATGATTATTTTATTGTGCAAAAAGATATGAAATTAGGAATTATCAGTAGTGATGAAAGAATGGTAGTAGATTTTAAGTATGATGTTTTACAAAGAGTAGAAAATAGTAAAATAATAGAAGGAATTGAAGAAAATACAACATATTTATTTGATAAAGATTTTAAGATTATAGAAAGTCTCAATGTAGCAAATATTGAAGAAAAAAATGACTACATAAAAATATATTCTATTCAAGATAAAAAAATGATATATCTAGATTACTATGGTAATATAGTTGATAATAAAAAAGTACTAAAAGAAAACAAATTATTTGCAAAAAGGGAAAATGGCAAATGGGGCTTTAGTGATGAATACGGAAATATTAAAGTAGAAAGTAAATACGATATGGTTACAGAATTTAATGAATACGGTTTTGCAGGAGTAATGCAAAATAATAAATGGGGAGTAATTAATGACCAAGGAATTGTTATACAAGAGCCAACATATAAAATGGAAAATCAAATATTTCCTACATTTATTGGTAAATATTATAAAGTGAATTTAGGATATGGCGAAAATTTTTATAAATCAGAATAAGAAGGGAAAAAATATGTATAGTGAATTTGGAATAAATAAAGATATAATAGAATTATCTAAAAAAGTAGAAAAGGATATAGAACCAATTTTTAAAAATATACAAGAAGTATGTGAATACAATAGTTTAAAAGTTTTAGAAGCATTTCAAGAATATAATATATCAGATATGCATTTTGGAACTACAACAGGATACGGATATGGGGATGTAGGAAGAGATACTATAGAAAAAATATTTTCTAAAGTTTTAGGTGCAGAGGATAGTTTAGTTAGAAGTCAATTTATATCAGGAACACATGCACTAACTGTTGCTTTATTTGCGTTTTTACGCCCAGGAGATACTTTGTTAAGTATTTGCGGAAAACCATATGATACATTAGATGAAGTAATAGGAATACAAGAAAATCCAAGTTCTCTAAAATCGTTTAATGTAAAATATGAACAAATCGATTTAATTGATAATGAATTTGATATAGAAGCTATAAAAAGAAGAGTAGCGAAAAAAGATATAAAACTAATTGAAATTCAACGTTCAAGAGGATATGCATTAAGAAAGAGTATTTCTCTTAAAAAAATAGAAAATATAAATAAGGAAGTGTTGAAATGGTAAATAATATTAAAACTTTTGAAGAAAGAGTAAAAGAATTAGTTGAAGAAGGTAAGAAACAAGGATATTTAACTTATGAACAAATCGCAAAGAAAACTATTGATTTAGAACTTGATGCAAATGCTTTAGATGAACTTTATAATGCTTTAAGTGAAAATCAAATTGAAGTAAGAGCAGAAGATGAAGAAGATGGTGGAAATATTGATTTAAAGAATGATATTATTATTGATGATGTTCCTGATGAAAGTAAGGATATGAGTGTTAATGATAATGTTAGAATGTATTTAAAAGAAATAGGTAAAATAAGTTTGTT
>OIYO01001300.1_pt1 | contig 14149 bp, 13 predicted proteins | sample 1588191 | NCBI WGS metagenome assembly OIYO01 (sample SAMN03283275) | human gut metagenome | biome: human-associated habitat; material: feces | host: Homo sapiens | place: Peru | collected 2012 | reverse complement strand
TATCCACAAAACTATACAGCTGCTGGAACAGCGTTCCCAGCACCAGCGGCAGCGCGAACTGCAAAATGCGGGTCAACGGACGGCCGACGGTCAGGTCGGTCGTACCGGAACCCTTTTTCTTTGTTTCCTCCATCGAAACGATTCCTCCAAGATTTTTTCTTCAGTATAGTACAGCTGCCCCCGGAGCCGTTAGGCTTTTTTTGCGGAAAACCCAGACGAATTTTAGGTGATCGGGGAAAAACGAACCTCTCAGTCTCGCCTTCGGCTCGACAGCTCCCCTAAATAGGGGAGCCACTGGCGTGCCGGTTTTGGTCCTACTGGATGAACAAAGTTTCTTAAAACCACAAACGAAAGTGCTCCGCTGCCTAGGCAAACGGCATCGGAACTACGCTCTAACCAAGAGCATTCGTTTCGATGCTGTGCGCCGAGACAGCGGAGCACTCTTTTTTACGAAAGATAAAGCTTTCATCGTCCAGCAGGGGTTGTCCGACCTGCCAAAGGCTCCCCTACTTAGGGGAGCTGGCATTGCGAAGCAATGCCTGAGAGGTTCGTCTCGTAACAGCGTTCTTCAGACTGAGAGGTTCTTACAGCACACCGAACCCGACCACGCCCAGCGCGGCCGCGATGCCGATGACTTTTGGCACGCTCATCTTTTTCTTTTGCAGCAGCCAGAAGCAGAACAGCCCGATGCCAAGGCCGATGAAGCTGACACCGCTTTCGCCGGTGTAGGTGCTCAGGCTCAGGCTGATGAGCACTTCAACGATCATGCCGATGCAGAGCGGTTTGACCACCCGCATGATATAGCTCATGACCTTGCTCTCGCGGAACTTCTGGAAAAAGACCGCCGCCGCCAGCGTCAGGGTGAACGCCGGACTGAGCACGCCCAGCACCGCCACCAAGCCGCCGATGGCTCCCGCCGTCTGGGTCCCGGCAAAGGTCGCACAGTTGACGCCCAGCGAACCGGGGGTCATCTCCGCGATGGCGATGAGGTTGGTCAGGTCGTCGGCGCTCATCCAGCCGTGGCTGGACATTTCATCGAGGATGAGCGGGATCATCGATGTGCCGCCAAAACTCGTGAATCCGATGCGGGCAAACGCCATGAACAGCTGGACCAATGTTTCAAGCATGTTCCTTCACCCCCATCCAGACCAGAGCGCCCACGACGCCCGCCACGATCAGCACGATGTTGCTGATGCTCGTGAAGTGGCAGACCGCCAGCGCCGCCACGCAGATCATGATGCTCATTTTATCCTTCAGGGCTTCCTTCCCCAGCGAGATGGCCGCACCGCCGATGATGGGGACCACCGCGCACTGTACGCCCTTCAGCGCGGCCCAGACCCAGTAGTTCGATTTGATGGCGTCATACACCAGCGTGACCAGCGACAGCACCACCACCGCCGGGAGTGCGATGCCCAGCACCGCCAGCACGCCGCCCAGCACACCCGCCATCTGGTAGCCGAACAGCAGGGTGATGTTGGTGATCATAATGCCCGGAAGCGATTTTCCCACAGCCAGCAGGTCCAGCAGATCCTGTTTGCTGATCCAGTGGCGTTTTTCCACGAACTCCTGCTCCATCTGAGCCAGAATGCTCCATCCGCTTCCAAAGGTGAAGGTCCCGATCTTGATGAAGTAAACAAAGATCAGCAGGGCCATTTTCCATTTCGGCATCGTCTCCGGGCTGGCTTCGGCAGTCTTTTCCGCCGCATGATCCCGAATATGAATCACTTTCTCCATCTTCCATTCCTCCTCTTTCTGAATATAAGGTATCACAGGGCATTGCATTTTTCAAATATATGTTTTATGATAGAAACAATAGGTTTTTCTTATCATAAGGAGGTGCGTGATGAACTGGAACCAGCTGGAATATGTCCTGACCCTTGCGGAAGAAAAAAACATCACCCGGGCGGCGCAGAAACTCTACCTCACCCAGCCCTCGCTCTCGCTGAGCCTGAAGGCGCTGGAAGAGGAACTGGGCACGCCGCTGTTCACCCGCGGCCGGAACGGGCTGGAGCTGACCTACGCCGGGAGCCTGTTCTGCGCGTGGGCCGAACAGACCCAAGCCACCTTCGGGCGGCTGAACACCAAGCTCAGCGACATCACCTCGGGACGCCGCCAGCTGCTCAAGCTCGGCGTCAGCCCCCACCGGGGCGACCTGCTCCTGCCCACCATCCTCGCCGCCTTTTATCAGCAGTTCCCCAACTGCGAGGTCCACACCGTCGAGCTTTCCACGGCCACCCTCCGGCGCATGCTGGAAGAGGATCAGTTGGATTTCATCGTAGACATTCCCAACCCCGACACCGTGACCTTCTGCAACGAGCTGCTGCTCGATGAATCCATCGTGCTGGCCATCCCGCGGTCGTTCCTGTCCCGCATCCACCCCAAAAACGGCACAGTGGACCTACGGGACTTGTCCAGTGAGCCGTTCATCCTGCTGCCCACCGAACAGCTCTTGGGCGGCATCTGCCACAAGATGTGCCAGCAGAAAGGCTTTCTGCCCAACCTGCGGCTCGAGTGCAGCAACGTGGAGCGCGCGCTCAGTCTGGCGGCCCAGCAGCTGGGCGTCACCTTTGCGCCGCAGGTCTTTGCCCAGCAGGAGTTCTGCGGGGACCAGCTGTGCTATTTTCCGGTCGCGGAGGTCGAAGCCAGCCGTCCACTCTGTCTGGTCTATCCCCGCAGCGACTACCAGAGCGCCCCGCTCAAGGCCATGCTGGACTTGTTCCGCACCGAAGTGCCGAAGCTGTATGGGATATAAAAAGCGGCCCTCTCTGAACAGAGAGAGCCGCTTTGCTTATCGCAGCACCCCGCGTTTGCGGTAATATTCGTTTTTCGCGTCGTACATCCGGGTCTCGGCCTGTTTGATCAGGGCTTCCATCTGGATGCCGCCGGCGCTGCAGGTCGCACAGCCGACCGCCACCGAGTAGCCATCTGCTTCGACATTCGCTTCCAGCGCACGCATCCGCTCCCGGACCATGCGCGGGTCCTCGTCCACCACAAAGGCCACGAATTCGTCGCCGCCGATGCGGTAGCTGTCCTTGATGCCGAACGTTTTGACCATCTCCTGCGCCACGGTCTTGAGCATCACATCTCCGGCATCGTGGCCCTTGGTGTTGTTCAGTTCATGCAGACCGTTGACGTCCACATAGACGCAGCTCAGGGTGTTAGCACAGCGCAGCGGATAGTCCTGCATGTGGTTCTCGTAGGCGTTTCGGTTGGGGATCTGGGTGTTCAGGTCCGTTTCCGCAATGACTTTCAGCTTGCGGCGGGCCACAACGTTGTCGGTCAGCGCGCGGACATAATAGGTGGACAGCACACAGGCCGCCGCCCCGAACAAAAACGCATTCAGAAGGTCCAGCGCCAGAACATCCGGCGTCTTGAACCAGAACACACAGCCGATGAAAATGCCCTCGTACAGCGCTGTGCGCAGGATGTTCCCGATGGCGGGGCGAGTGAACAGCATCGGCAGCAGCACCGCGAACACATGAAAGCAGATGGCCGGCTCGTTCGGATAGGCGATCGTGCCCAGATAGATCCCCATCAGATACAGCATCCCCATGAACACATCCGCACTGAGGGCCGTGACCATATGGTTATCGGGGAAATTCTGGACGGCGCAGATCAGACCAAGGCAGACCGCCAGCCCCACGAGATAGATCACGACGCCCGCCGTCAGGGATTTGACCAGACAGCACACCACCAGCGCGATGAGCAGGAATAAAATACTGACCGACAAAAAGAAAAACAGTTTTTCGCGGTTTTCCTTCCAAATTTCTTCGCGGCAGTCCCGATATATCTCCGGGTCAACACCGCCGTAGAAAAGAAGATTGCGCAGCGTTTCCATGGTTATTGCTCCTCGCCCACATGATAGACTTGCAGGTAAACTTTTTTCCGCTCCTGATCCAGCTTTTGTGCCAGACGCTCACAAAATCCTTCGTCTTGGAACAGCGCCACGACGGCCGGTGCATAGCGGCTCCCGCTCTGCGCCCGCAGTTCGCCCAGCAGGGTGCGGAAGGGCTTGGCCATGTTGTAGCAGCGGCCAATGTTGTCGGTCGCAGCGTCCAGCGAATCCGCCACGCTCAGCGCATCCACGATGGGCTTCACATTGCGCGGACAGGGTGGAAGCTCTTTGGGATAGCCGCCCCTTCCATCATAGAAACAGTGATGATACCGCGCCGCCGGGGCCAGATATTCGTCGTATCCGGCATCGCAGAGCAGACAATAGCCGATCTCCGGGTGCGACTGGCTGCAGAGGAACTCTTCGTCCAGCAAGCTGCGGCTGTTGGTGTCGATGTACATGATGACCGCGCTCTTGCCCACATCGTGGTACAAGCCGCAATGGTAGGCGGTCAGCAGAATTTCCTCGCGGCGGCTCTGGACTGCTTCGACTGTCTCACAGTCCAGCACACCGATCAGCGCCGCCGGGTTCGTGTCCAGCAGCCGCCGCACCAGTACGCGGGTCAGATGGGCCACCATCTGCGAGTGCACGAACGTCGGCTTGTGGCCCGCCAGAACGTTGTCGAACACGTCCAGAATATTGGGGTTTTCCAGATAGCTCCGCGCCAGAAGCAGTTCCTGCATGGCGCTGCTTGCCACGCGCGGATACTCGTTGCTGGGCATGGTTTCCAGATACCGGCGGCTGGCCTGTTCGGCAAAGCGGAACCGGTCCGCCATCGCTGCCCGCTCTTCGGGGGTCATCCGCTTTTCGTAGGCGGCGGTGTACGCAAATGCCGTCAGGTTCCGGTTGATGCCATCCGGCGAATAGTCCAGATCATCGCTCCGCTCCACGATCTCTAAAAGCGCTTCCGTCGCTTCCTGCGCGGTGCACAGTCCTGCATGGTAGCGAGCCGCGTGATAATAATACTCTACCCGCCAGTTCTGAAGGCGGGCGTCGTCACTCTGATAGGGCTTTTTGCGTTCATAAACATAAGTTGCCGATTCCAGCACCTTCTGCGCGATCTCGGGGTCGTCATGCTCCCGCAGATAGCACATCAGGGTCATCCGGTCCATGTGCATGGAATAGATGAAGTTGTTCCACGGGATATCCGGGTCCAGTTTCTGATAATAGGGCGACTGGATAATACCCATGGCCTGATCGAACAACCGCATATACCGACGGGCCGCCTTATGGGTATACCGGGACACGGACAGCCGCGTGTTGCCCACACAGCGGATGATGTACTGTCTGGAAGTATGGTCCAGCTCTTCGTACTGTGCGATGTAGCCCGCGCCTTCCATCATATAGGCATGGACACGATGGCCCAGCAGATTGATGTTGTGCTCGGGATCGCTGATATTGACATAGTGCAGGGATACGCCGCAGTAATACAGTTCCTTGATGATCATGGGCGTGTCCTTGCGGAGACGGGCCGCTTTCAACAGAAGTTCGTAGATCTTATATGCAATGCCGACATCCTCGCTGTGGGTATAGTTGAACATCTTGCCCGCAAAGTCTTCCAGCTCCGCGATGTCGTCATCGGTCAGCACGACCGGGTCGCGGGTATAGATCAGCTCAGACAAGATCGCGTTGTTCTCCCGCATCATTTCATAGCAGCGCACGGCGTTGCCTTGGATCGTCTCCAACAGCACATCCGGGGCCGTTTCCGGCGAGAACTGCGGTTTCGAGAGCGCCCGGACCTTGCGCAGGTTCTGGATATAGCGTTCAGCTTTTTGCGGATTCGTCATTTCCATCCGGACACCCTCCCTTCCGACAATTTTTTCAAATTCGAAAACGTTTATACTTTATTATAAGGCACTTTTTATGAAAAAGCAACCAAACGCCCCGGTTTTGTCTCTTTTTTCGACAATTTTTCTCAACGTTACGGTCCTAGGCTCAAGCTTCCATCCAATGGCCCTTCCACGCATACAGGACCATCAGGACCGCACCCAGACCCCACGAGACGGGATACAGGATGAAGATGCCGTCGATTCCCGCAAAGAAGCCCAGCGCGAACTGGATCCAGAAAATGCGGAACACGCACAGCGACACCAGCAGAACGACCATCGGCGGGATGGTCTTGCCCGTGCCGCGCACCGTTCCGGCCAAGCCGTGCAGGATGCCCAGTTCCCAGTAGAACGGGCAGAAGTAATGCATTGCCGTGCAGCCAAAGGCCACCACCGTTTCGTCCTGCGTAAACAGGTGCATGATGGGGTTTTGGAAGGCCAACAGCAAAATGCCGGTGAGCACCGTATAGAAAAAGCTCATCGCCACGGTGACCCACATGCCCTTTTTCACGCGGTCGAGCTTGCCCGCACCGTAGTTCTGGCCCACGAAGGTGGTCGCCGCCATGCTGAAGCTCATGATGGGCAGGATGTTGAAGCCATCGACCTTCATGTAGGCCGCAAAACCCGCCATCGCCGCTGCGCCGTAGCCGTTCACGCTGGCCTGGACCAGAATGTTCGACAGCGAGATGACCATGTTCTGGATGCCGGTGGGCAAGCCCACTTTGATGATGCGGGCCGCCATCTTTTTGTGGACCTTGATCTCCTTTGCGGTCACGCGGTAGTCATCGTTGACCCGCATCAGAAACCGCATCGACAGCACACAGGACACCAGCTGGCTGATGTCCGTCGCGATAGCCGCACCGGCCACGCCCATCTTCAGACCCGCGATCAAAACGAGGTCCAGAATGATATTCGTCACAGACGCGACGCCGAGATAGATCAGCGAGCGCTGGGAGTTTCCCGCCGCGTTCAAGATGCCCGCGGCCATGTTGTAGACCACGCTGAACAGCACGCCGCCAAAGTACAGCTGCATATACAGCACGGCATCTTCCAGAACCTCTGCCGGAGTGTCCATCGCCGTGAGCAGCGACCGGCTGACCAGAATGCCGCCCACGGTGAGGATCAGGCCCAAGATCGTCGCCAGCGCCAGCGAGGTGTGCACGGCCTCCTGCGCTTCCTTGCGGTCTTTCGCGCCCAAGAACTGCGCCACCACGACGCCCGCACCCACGGCAATGCCCTGACTGAAGCCAATGAGCAAAAAGATGGGCGAACCGCTGGAGCCGACGGCTGCCAGCGCATTGCTGCCCACGAAGTTGCCGACGATGATCGAGTCGGCCGTATTATAAAGCTGCTGCAGCAGATTGCCCAAGATGAGCGGCACAGAGAACAGCAAAATGTTTTTCCAGATGCTGCCCTCGGTCATCAGCCTTGTCTTTTTCTGCTGCGGTTCCAAAACGGTTTCTGCCACGTTGTTCCTCCTGTTTTCTCCTAAAAAGTTCGAGCTCAAACATCTTAACGATACCGCCAACCTCCTGCCTTGTCAAGCAAAAGTCGAAAATAGGATGGATCGTGAGCTTTCTGCCGCTTTCATCCGCTTTTTTCGTGCCGCCGGGATTGACGAACGCCGCAAAAAAAGGTATACTATTAAGGTATCTTTCCGGGGTGTTGCGCAGTTGGTAGCGCGCCTGCTTTGGGAGCAGGAGGCCGCGAGTTCGAGTCTCGCCACTCCGACCACAAGAAAAGCCACGATGAACCGTTCATAAAAGCGGTTTTATCGTGGTTTTTCTGTTATCCGCATTCTGAGCTTTGACTGAAATGTGCTTTATTTGTGCAACGCTCCCCCTGCCGTGCGGCTTCATTGGCAGAGCAGACAACGTGAAACCGTAAGTTTTGTATTGCTTTATGCTGTTCAACAAGTGTGAAACGTGTTATAATAATGATGGGGTGGTTTCGGAATTTCGCAGCCCCCCGCAAAAAAGAGTGCGCATACTCTCCACACGAAAGGACTGGTGCATGACGAGTACAAGAGAATTAGCACGAACTCTGCTGGATCAAGTACCGGAAAGCAAGCTGCTTTACGTTATTGCATATTTGCAAGGTGTCACAACGCCGGAAAACGGTGAAGTACCCAATGCCGACACACTGGAAGCCTTCGAGGAACTGGACAATGGTGGCGGTCATACCTACAGCGGCCCGGTTGATGATCTGATCAGCTCGCTGTTGGAGGATGAAAGTGCTTGACATAAAATACTCCACAAAATTCAAAAAGGATTTGAAGATATGCCAAAAGCAGCATTGCAACATGGCTCTGCTTCAGCAGGTCATCAATGTGCTGGCTGTCCCGGAATCCTTTCCACCGCAGAATCGAGATCACAGCTTGACCGGCAGCTATATTCCGCACCGGGAGTGTCACATCCAGCCGGACTGGCTGCTGATTTACCTTCAGACTGACACCGAGCTATATTTATACCGCACAGGCACACATGCGGACTTATTCGGATTATGAAGTGACCCATCACGAGGCCGCTGCAGAGATGCAGCGGCCTTTTGCTTTACATTGGCGAACCGATTCTCTGACCGCGAAATCTTGTCAAGCGGATTCCATGTGATATAATCTTATTTGACAGGCAGTATGGATTCGTTCCTCGACGGAACAAGAAAGCCTACATCTTATTTTACTCGAACCACACATTGCGAAGGGGTTCGGATTTTTTTGAATCTACCGTTTGAGGAAAGGAGCCTCTCGATGGCAGCTGAAGTTTCTCTGCTTGAAATGCTGGACGCCCGCGAACGCCGGGTGCATCACCAGCAGGAGCTTCTGGCGCAGTACCAGAAGCCGCTCGTTTGCTTTACCATGAATATCGCGGGTCCAGTCAAGGATTCGCCGCTCATCCGGCGGGGCTTTGCCCGCGGGCAGCAGCTGCTCCGGCAGCAGTTCCTCCGGGCCAAGCTCACGCCGCTGCACACCGACGCGGCCTGTGCGCCCACCGGCTGTGAAGCGTTCTATGTGCTGGACGCCGACCCGCTGGCCATCAAGAAGTTCACGACCGACATCGAGGACGCCACGCCGCTGGGGCGGCTGTTCGACATGGATGTCCTCCGGCCGAACGGCATCAAAGTGGACCGCGAGGAGCTGCATTTGGAAGGCCGCCGCTGTCTGATCTGCGGCGGACCGGCTAAGGCGTGCAGCAGCCGGCGCATCCACACGGTGGCCGAGCTGCAAGCCAAGACGACCGCCATCCTGACCGAGACGCTGGACGCATGGGACGCTGCCACCGCCGCACAACAGGCGGTCCGCGCCCTGCTGTACGAGGTGACCACCACCCCAAAGCCGGGTCTGGTGGATCGCCGGAACAGCGGCAGCCACACCGACATGGATACCTTTACCTTCATGAGCAGCGCGGCGTCGCTCTATCCCTATTTCGAAGCCTGTGCCAAGGCGGGCCGCGCGACGATGGACCGCCCCGCCCCCGAAACGTTTGCGGCCCTGCGCCCGCTGGGCTGTGAAGCCGAGGGCGAGATGCTGGATGCCACCCACGGCATCAACACCCACAAGGGCGCCATCTTCTCCATCGGCATCACCTGCGCGGCGCTGGGACGGCTGGACCGCTCCCTTTGGAAGGACTCCGCCCGCGTTCTGGCCGAAGTCTCTGCCATGACCAAGGGGCTGACCGCGCAGGACTTTGCGGGCGTCACCGCCGAAACCGCCGTCACCGCCGGGCAGAAGCTCTATGTGCAGTACGGCATCACGGGTGTGCGCGGACAGGTGGAAGCCGGACTTCCCGCTGTGCTCGAACATGGACTTCCGGCGCTGGAACAGGGCCTTGCCCAAGGGTACGACATCAACCGTGCCGGGTGCGGGGCGCTGCTGGCCATCCTCGCCCACAGCACCGACACCAACATCATCGCCCGTTCCAGCCGGAAACGTCAGCTGGCGCTGGTGGACGAGCTGAACGCCCTTCTGGCACAGACCCCCTATCCGGACGAAGCCTTGCTCGCCGCGCTGGACGACCGCTTTATCGCGGAGCACCTGTCTCCGGGCGGTAGCGCCGATCTGCTGGCGCTGACCTATCTGCTCCACTTTTTCCGCACCGATGCTTCCATCTGACCTGCAAGACTGGTCGAATCGACACAACAGGGAGGAATATCCATGTCAGAATATACGATTTCTCAAGTCTATTCCACCGACAAGAGCGCCCTTGCCCAAATCGACGCCCTGCTGGAACAGGAGGGCATCCGCCGGGACGGCAACCTTGACTACATCTGCGCCATGTACGACGACGATTACAACGTCATCGGCACGGGCAGCTGCTTTGGCAACACGCTGCGGTGCTTTGCGGTCAGCAGCGCCCATCAGGGCGAGGGGCTGCTGAACCAGATCATCACCCACCTCATCGAGGTCCAGTGTGCGCGGGGGAATCTGCACCTCTTTTTATACACAAAGGTGAAAAGTTCGAAGTTCTTCGGTGACCTCGGCTTCTACGAGATCGCCCGCGTCGAGGACACCCTCGTGTTCATGGAGAACCGCCGGGACGGCTTTGGCAGCTATCTGCGGAACCTCGAAAAAACAAAGGCCGAGGGCAAATCGGCCGCGCTTGTCATGAACGCGAATCCCTTCACCCTCGGCCATCAATATCTGGTCGAGACGGCAGCCGCCGCCTGTGACACCCTGCACCTCTTCGTGGTCAGCGAGGACGCCAGCCTTGTCCCCTTTGCCGTGCGCAAGCGTTTGGTGGCCGAGGGCGTGAAGCATCTGCCCAACGTCATCTTGCACGACAGCGGCCCCTACATCATCTCGAATGCCACCTTCCCCAGCTACTTCCTCAAAGACGAGGCCGCCGTCATCGACGGCCATGCGCGGCTCGACCTCGCGGTGTTCACGAAAATCGCCAAAGCGTTGAATATTACCGCACGTTATGTCGGCGAAGAGCCGACCAGTCAGGTCACCGGCCTGTACAACCAGATCATGTGTGAGCAGCTGCCCCAAGCGGGCATCGACTGCATCGTGGTCCCCCGCAAGGAAGCCAGCGGCAGGGCCATCAGCGCTTCCACGGTCCGTCAGTGTCTGCAGACCGGCGACTGGGCCACGCTGGAGACGCTCCTGCCGCAGACCAGTCTGGACTACTTCCGCAGTCCGGAAGCCGAACCGGTCCTCGCGCGCATCCGCAGCGCCGGGAACGTCGTCCACTATTAAACACAGAAGAACGCCCGCAGGGGCCGGTGCTCCGGTTCCCCTGCGGGCGTTCTTTTTTGTTCTGATTACTGCTCTTTCCAGCGCCGCATGACGCCCATGCCCAGCGCATAGGGGCCGGTGTGCACCGCGATGGTGCAGCCGATCTGCAGTAGACCGACTTCACACTTACAGGCCGGATACTTCGCGCGGAGAGCCGCACGGGTCTGCATCCAGAGCCGCTTGCCCTCTTCCTCGTCGTAGCCGTAGCCCACCGTGATGCAGTAGTCATCCGGGGTGGCGTTCCGCTCGGTCAGATAGGCCATCAGCTGGTCTAGCGCCTTTTCAAAGCTCTTCTGGCGTCCGCGCGCCACACCTGCCGAGAAGATCTCGCCTTCCTTGAACAGGATCATCGGCTTGATGCCCAGAATGTTGGCCGCGCGGCCGGTCACCTTGCCGATGCGTCCGCCCTTGATGAGGTAATCCAGATTGCCCACCGTGAAGAAGATCTGATTGGTCGCGCGCTCTGCGCTCAGCCAATCGACGGTCTGTTCCAGCGTGCAGCCAGCATCGCGCATGGCAACGGCATTCTCGACCACGATGGACTCGGTGACGGTCGCCGCCGTGGTGTCCATCACTTCGATCTTTGCGTCCGGGAAATCTTCCAGCACCAGCTCGCGGGCATTGCGGGCGCTGCCCACACAGCCGCTCATCTTGCTGGTGAAGCAAAGGCAGAGCACCGGACGGCCCGCCGCCGCATGGGCGCGGAATGCCGTCTCAAAGTCCTCCAGCGAGGGCAGACTCGTCTTGGGGTAGGCCGAGGGATTGTCCACCATGAACTGGTAGAAGTCCCGCACGGCGATCTCCTGCCCCTCTTTGCGGTAATGCTCGCCGTCCAGAGAAACATAGAACGGAATGACCTCGATGTTCAGCTTTTGAGCCGTTTCCGGGGTCAGGTCGCAGGCGCTGTCTGTAATGATATCAAACATATGTGACGCTTCCTTTTCGATTGCGGTCGGGAAAAGCAGAGCCGATCAGACGCGATGGATATAAGCCTCGCGCTCTGCGCCGACCGAGATATAGGTGATCTTGCAGCCGACAGCCTTTTCGAGGTACTCGACGTAAGCCTGAGCCTCCTTGGGCAGGTCCTCCCACTTGCGGGCGGCGGTGATGTCGCAATGCCAGCCGGGCAGATACTCCACCACGGGCTGTGCGGTATCCAGAGCCTCGCCCATCGGGAAGCGGGTGGTCGTCGTGCCGTCGGTCAGCTTGTAAGCGGTGACCATGGGGATCTTCTCCATGTAGTCCAGAACGTCCAGCAGGGTCAGAGCGACTTCATCGCAGCCCTGGCAGAACACGCCATAGCGGCTTGCCACCAGATCGATGGGGCCGACGCGGCGGGGACGGCCGGTAGCAGCGCCGTACTCGTGGCCGGCTTCGCGCAGGTCATGCTTTTCCTCTTCGGTCATGGCCAGCTCTGCGGTGAAGGGGCCGTCGCCGACGCAGGAAGAGTAAGCCTTCATGACGCCGATGGAGTTGTGCAGCTTGTGGCCCGGAATGCCAGCGCCGATGGGGGCGTATGCGCCGATGACGTTGGAAGAAGTGGTGTAGGGGTAGATGCCGAAGTCGATATCACGCAGAGCGCCCAGCTGTGCCTCGAACAGCACCTTCTTGCCGGCGGCGTCTGCATCGGCCAGATACTGGCCCACATCGCAGATATAATCCTTGAAGATGGCGGCGTACTTTTCCAGCCATGCCCACATCTCGTCCACGCTGATGGGAGCGGCGTTATAGCTGCCCTCCATGACCAGATTCTTGGAATCGACCATGGTGATCAGACGCTTCTTCACAGCGTCGTCCAGATGCAGCAGGTCGCCCATGCGCAGGGTCTTTTTCATGTACTTATCGCCGTAAGCGTAAGCGATGCCGCGCTTGGTGGAGCCGAACTGTGCGCCGGTCTTGGACAGACGAGCTTCTTCCAGACCGTCCTGCTCCACATGGTAAGGCATGGTGATGGTAGCACGGTCGGAGATCTTCAGGTTGTCGGGGGTAATGGCGATGCCCTGCTCGCGCAGCTTGTTGATCTCGCCATCCAGATGGTGGGGATCGATGACCATACCATTGCCCATCACGCAGACAACATTCGGGCGGAGAATGCCGGAAGGCAGCAGGTTCAGCACGAACTTGCCGCGCTCGTTCTTGACGGTGTGGCCGGCGTTGTTGCCGCCCTGATACCGTGCAACGATGTCGTACTTCTGGCTGATCAGGTCGACCATGCGGCCCTTGCCCTCATCGCCCCAGTTGATACCCGTAATTGCAGTAAGCATAATAAATGACCTCTTTATCCTTTTTTCAAAAGACAGCCTTTTCCGTGCACCTTGCCCGGGATACGCTACCTTGGGAATCTTGTACTGCCCTGTCAAACGACCATAACAGTACAAGTATAGTATAGCACGCTGGGAGAAACAAAAAAAGAGGGAAAACCACTTTTCTCCTCTTTTAACCTGTTTTTAATGTTTCCGGCCCAGCTTGTGGATGGTCCCGTCCGGCTCTTTGATGGAAGTGTTGTTCAGCTGTGCCCGCAGACTGGCTTTGATGTCAGCCAGATATTCCTGCCGCAGCTCCTGCTGCTCTGCCTTTTCGGCCTCGGTCAGGCCGGTGGTCTTGCTCTTTTTTGCCAGCTCGTTGATGCGGGCGATCTTTTCCTGGGTCATGGGGACCTCCTGTATTTTAAATAAGAATATGCTATAATAAAAGTGCGGAAAGGAGATCGGGTCTGCTGTGGCAGGCACGAACGACACCGCGTATACAGTCAAAAAAGCAGGAGGTAAATCACTATGAAGATCACATTTGTCGGCAGACACATGAGCGTTCCGGAGGACATGAAGGACTTGCTTGAAAAGAAGCTTGCCAAATTCGACCGCTATTTTTCGGATGAACCGGACGCAACGGTAACCTTCAGCCGCAAACGCAATCGGGAAAATATTGAAGTTACAATAGAAGTGAACCCAGGAACAGTGAATAAAGAAAAGCTACAAGTATATAAAAAAATTGGAATAAATAGACTAAGCATAGGGCTACAAGAAACACATAATGAATTACTAAAATCAATAGGAAGAATACATACATATGAAGAATTTTTAAATTGTTATCAAATAGTTCAGAAAGTGGGAGTTGATAATATTAATGTGGATTTAATGTTAGGACTTCCAAACCAAACATTAGAAGATTTAAAAGAAAGTCTAAGAGAAGTTATAAATT
>OIYO01001299.1_pt1 | contig 14151 bp, 13 predicted proteins | sample 1588191 | NCBI WGS metagenome assembly OIYO01 (sample SAMN03283275) | human gut metagenome | biome: human-associated habitat; material: feces | host: Homo sapiens | place: Peru | collected 2012 | reverse complement strand
CAAGGCCTCTCCTATCAGGAGAGGTGGCAATGCGAAGCATTGACGGAGAGGTTGAGCACGTTTTGCAGCAGCCTTTTATTATTCCTTAAAACTTTAAGCCTTCGGGACCAGATGGATAAGCTGTGCGCCCGTGGTCATATCCAGCTGGAAGAACGCCTTTTTGCCGTTCTCACTGACCGAATACTCCACCGGCGTCTCGCTGCCGTCGGCCTGAACGAGCATCATGGTGTACCCGTTGAGGACTTCTGCGGGCATCTCGATGTTGGCCGTGACGCCGAACTGCATCACCCGTGCGTCATAGGTCCGCTTTGCGCCGACCTTGTCGCACTTAGTGCAGACATCCGTCTCAATGCGGGTCGGATAGTAGAACGCCACCGTCATGACCTTCTGGCCGTTCTCCAGCGTTCCGCTGTAAATTTTCAGGTTGGAGAAGTTCGAGAAGGTGTTCTTCACGAGGGACAGGCACTCCACGGGATCCTTCTTGCCTTCCTTGCCACAGTGGGGGCAGAGAACGACCTTGCCCGCGCTGGTCTGGAACTCGGTCGGAACGCAGTCGTCCCGATACTCGACCACCGTGGTCCATTCGTGCTTGTCCTCCTTGCACTCTTCCTTTTTGTCCGGTGCATCGGCCGCAAAGCCCGAAACAGCACTGCCGACCAGAATACATGCCGAAAGCCCCAGCATTGCAAGCGTTTTCAGAATACGTTTTCTCATAACAGTTCCTTTCTCTTTGCCAGCAGCAAAGCACGCAGTTAAATTTCGTCTAAAATATCGTTCCAGCGTTGTTTTCTAGCCGTATTATACCATTTTCCGGAAGGGGCTGTCAATTACTTCCTTTTTAAGCAGCAGCGAGCGGTTCTTTTGCTTGCGCCCGTCCAAAAACCGCGTTATACTATCCTTAAACAGCCCAATGTTTGAAAGGAGCGTTCCCAATGTCTGTCATGGAAGAACTGCTGACCCGCCGCACCTACCGCCGCTTCGAACAGAAGCCCGTCCCGCAGGATGTGGTGGAGGATGTCATCGAAGCCGTCCGCCTGTCCTCCTGCGGCGCGAACCGTCAGGCGGTGCGTCTGGTCATCGTGAACAAGCCCGAGGATGTGGTCAAGGTCCAGCCGCTGGTCAAGTGGGCCGCCTATCTGCCGCCGGAACAGGGCACGCCCAAAGCGGACGAGCTTCCCACCTTATATGTAGCCGTCGTGCAGGACACTTCCATTCCCGGCGACCTGAACACCGACACCGGCATTGCTCTGGCCAACTTGACGCTGGCCGCATGGGACAAGGGTGTTGGCAGCTGCATCATGGGCGCCATCAACAAGCCCGCACTGACCGAGCTTCTTGGCATCAAAGAGCCGGAAAAGCTGGCGTTCATGGTGGCCTTCGGCTACCCCGCCCACGAAGCCCACATCGTCCCGATGACTGAAGCCACCGGCGTGAAGTATTATCTGGACGACAACAAGGATTACTGCGTCCCCAAGCGGAGTGCTGAGGAAATCGCGCGGTATCTGTAAAGAATTTTAATGTTTATGCATATATTCATTCATTTTCTCCTCAAGGATGTATAAGTGTTCTCAAAACGGTTTCATTTTTATCGAATTTTTGCACAACACTTGACTTTTTTATTTGTACAATCTATACTAAATCCGTTCTCCGGTGTTTCGATGAATCGCATCGCCGCGGAGACATGAAAGATTATACAATCAGTTTGAGGAGTGTTTGAATATGAAAAAGATTACTCGCCGCAGCTTTCTGGCTGCCGCTGGTCTGACCGCTGCTGCTCTGGCTCTGACCGCCTGCGGTGGTTCTTCCTCCAGCACCGCTTCTTCCGTTGCAAGCTCTGCCGCCGCTTCCAGCGAGGCTGCTTCTTCCAGCGCTGCCGCTGCTGAAGTGACCACCGTTGAGGCTGGCAAGCTGACCATGGCTACTAACGCTGCCTTCCCTCCGTACGAGATGACCACCGACTCCGGTGATTTCGAGGGCATCGACATCGAGACCGCTCAGGCCATCGCTGACAAACTGGGCCTCGAGCTGCAGATCGACGACATGGACTTCGACGCAGCTCTGCTGAGCGTTCAGCAGGGTAAGGCCGACATCGTCATGGCTGGCGTCACCGTCACCGATGAGCGCAAGGCCGTTATGGACTTCTCCGACAGCTACGCCACCGGCATCCAGTCCATCATCGTTCCCGAAGGCTCCGACATCGCTTCTCCGGACGATCTGGCCGGCAAGAAGATCGGCACGCAGCGCGGTACGACCGGCTACATTTACTGCTCCGATGACTTCGGCGACGAGAGCGTCGTGGCTTATGATGACGGTTTGACCGCTGTTCAGGCTCTGAACAATGGTCAGGTTGACGCCGTTGTCATCGACAACGCTCCCGCTCAGGAGTTCGTCGCTGCCAACCCCGGTCTGGTCATTCTGGAGACCAGCTACGCAGAAGAGGATTACGCCATCGGCATGGCAAAGGGTTCTTCTCTGGAAGATGCCATCAACGCCGCTCTGGAAGAGCTGAAGGCTGACGGCACGCTCCAGTCCATCGTGGACAAGTACATCAGCGCTGAATAATCAGCCAAACGTGCACCACGGGGAGGAAGCTCCAATGGAGCCCCTCCCCTTTTTTGGAAAAATAAGGTTACAAAAATCTGACAAAACAGGAAAGTGAGGATGCGAATGGCCGCACAATACGAACTGCTGAAAGAGCTGCTCAACAGCGGCACGAGGCTTGACTTCGGGCAGGAAATCTTCTACAAATTTTATCAGGCGTTCATCCTGAAAGACCGCTGGCTCCAGTACATCGAAGGCGTCGGCACGACCCTGCTGGTCACGGCCATCGCGCTGGCGATGGGCGTGGTTCTGGGCAGCGTCGTGGCGCTGGTCCGTGTGGCCCACGACCAGCAGCGCCCGGGCCGCAAGAACCCGGTGCTGGGCTTCTTCAACGCCGTCTGTCAGGTGTACACCACCATCATCCGCGGCACGCCTATGATGGTCCAGCTGCTCATCATGAGCATGGTCATCTTCGCCAACAGCCGCAACTTCACGATGGTCGGCGCGCTGGCACTGGGCATCAACTCCGGCGCTTATGTTTCGGAGATCATCCGCGGCGGCTTGATGGCCGTGGACCCCGGCCAGATGGAAGCCGGCCGCAGCCTTGGCCTGAACTACATGACGACCATGGTGGTCATCATCATCCCGCAGGCTATCCGTGCCGTTCTGCCCGCCCTCGGCAATGAGTTCATCATCCTGCTCAAGGACACCTCGCTCATCACGGTCATCGGCGGCAAGGAGCTGCTGTATGCCGCACAGGGCATCATGAACCGCACTTACGAAGCCATGTTCCCGCTGTGCGGCGTTGCACTGATCTATCTGATCCTGGTCATGCTCTTCACATGGCTGCTGGGCAAATTTGAGAGGAGGCTGGCACAAAGTGACCGATAAAATTCTGGAAGTCCGTGGTCTGACCAAGACCTATGGCGGCGAAAAGAAAAAGGGCGCAAAGCAGCCCACCCCCACCCTCGACGTTCTGAAGGGCATCGATATCGACATCTACCGCGGCGATGTGGTCTGCCTGATCGGACCTTCCGGCTGCGGCAAGTCCACCTTCCTGCGCTGCCTGAACCGGCTGGAGATCCCCACCGGCGGCAGCATCAAGTTTGAGGGCGTCGAGGTCGATGAAAGCCACATCGACTCGGTGCGCCAGAAGATGGGCATGGTGTTCCAGCACTTCAACCTCTTCCCACACCTGACGGTCAAGCAGAATCTCTGCCTTGCTCCCGAACTGCTGAAACTGAAGAACAAGCAGGAGGCTTCCGCCCGCGCCAACGAGCTTCTGGCCCGCGTCGGCCTGTCCGACAAGGCCAATGTCTATCCCAAGAGCCTTTCCGGCGGCCAGCAGCAGCGCATCGCCATTGCCCGTGCGCTGGCAATGGACCCGGATGTGATCCTGTTCGACGAGCCGACTTCCGCACTGGACCCTGAGATGGTCGGCGAAGTCCTCGAGCTGATGAAAGAGCTGGCTCACACCGGCATCACGATGCTGGTCGTTACCCACGAGATGGGCTTTGCGCGTGAAGTTTCGAACCGCGTCATCTTCATCGACGACGGCAAGATCCAAGAGGACGAGCCGCCGCAGGAGCTGTTCTCCAACCCCAAGCATCCCCGCCTGAAGGCATTCCTGTCCAAGATGCTGTAATCGCTTTTCAAAGAGAAAGGGGCTGTTGCACATGCGACAGCCTCTATTTTTGTACGAATAGGCGTAAGAATCAAACAGCATCAATCCCCAAAACAAAAGCATGTGCAACAAATTTTCTCGAAAATCAGAAATTTTCGATGGATTTGTGATGCACATGCTTTTTTGAATTGTTCGGAAATACCCCGATGTCCTGCGGAACACCGGCAGTTTTTTTACAGATCACCGTTAGAATCATTTCCACCCTGCTCGCTGGTATAGAGCATCATCAGGTGGTTGGCGCTGGCTTCCAGTTTTTCTTTTGCCTGACGAAGGTTCGTTTCCTCCGTCTCGTTCATCTTTTCAGGCTTATCCTTCCGCAGACAGCGGCGCAGATCCGAAAGGTCGGCCTTGATGCGGTTCTTTTCATCCTTGTCCAGTTCTTTTTTGCACTTGGAAAGGGCCTCATCCACCTTATAGGCCAGCACTTCGGCCTGATTGTGCAGCTCCAAGCGTTCCTTGCGGCGGCTGTCCTCTTCCTCGTAGGCGGCGGCATCGGCCATGGCGCGCTGGATCTCATTTTCGGACAGGTTCGTGCTGCCCGTGATGGTGATATTCTGTTCCCGTCCCGTGCCGAGGTCCTTTGCGGAGACTTTCACAACGCCGTTGACGTCGATATCGAACGTGACTTCGATCTGCGGCTTGGACGAGAAGCTGGCGCGGATGCCGTTGAGCTTGAACTTGCCAAGGCTCTTGTTGTCCCGCGCAAAATGGCGTTCGCCCTGCAGAACGTTGATCTCCACGCTGGTCTGCATCGGACGGGCCGTCGTGAAGATTTGGCTCTTGCGGGTCGGGATCATGCTGTTGCGGGTGATGAGTGGGGTCGCGACGCCGCCCAGCGTCTCGATGGAAAGGGTCAGTGGCGTCACGTCCATCAAAACAAGCCCCTGTGCGGCAGCTCCGGTCGCGCCGGCCAGCTTTCCGCCGCCCTGCAGCAAGCCGCCCTGCACGGCTGCGCCCATGGCAACGCACTCGTCCGGGTTCAGGCTGTGGCTGGGTTCACGGCCCAGCAGCTCCTTGACCTGCCGTTCCACAGCGGGCATCCGGGTGCTGCCGCCCACCAGCAGAACCTTGCCCAGCTGGCTGGCCGAGATGCCCGCATCGCGCAGGGCATTCTGCACGGGCTGAACGGTCCGGGCCAGCAGGTCGCCGGTCATCATCTCAAACTGCGGGCGGGTGATGGTCAGGTCCAAATGATGAGGACCGTCTTTGCCCACCGCGATGAAGGGCAGATTCAGCTGTGCCGACGGGGCACTGGACAGCTCTTTCTTCGCCTTCTCGGCTTCTTCTTTCAGGCGGCCCATCGCGGCGGGGTCGCGAGTCAGGTCGATGCGGTCCGACTTTTTGAATTCCGCCACCGCGTATTCCACGATGCGCTCATCGAAATCGTCGCCGCCCAAACGGGTATCACCGCCGGTCGCCAGAACCGTGAAGGTCCCATCCTCAATTTCAATAATGGAGACATCGAACGTGCCGCCGCCGAGGTCATAGACCAGAATTTTCTGCGGTGCTTCGTTGTCCAAACCGTAGGCCACAGCGGCAGCGGTTGGCTCGTTGATGATGCGCAGAACATTCAGGCCCGCAATGCGGCCCGCATCCTGCGTGGCCTTGCGCTGGCTGTCGTCAAAATAGGCGGGGACCGTGATGACGGCTTCGGTCACCGGCTCACCCAGATAGCTCTCTGCGTCGCGGCGGATCTTGGTCAGGATCATGGCGCTGATCTCCTGCGGGGTCAGGTCCTTTCCGTCGATGTGCACCCGGTAATCGGAACCCATGTGGCGCTTGATGCTGGAGATGGTGCGGCCGGAGTTGGTCGCGATCTGACGCTTGGCCGCGCCGCCCACCAGACGTTCGCCGTCCTTGGTAAAGGCCACGACGCTGGGGGTGGTGCGTTCGCCCTCCGCGTTCGCAATGACCACAGGTTTTCCGCCCTCGACGACTGCCACGCAGGAATTGGTCGTTCCAAGGTCGATTCCGATTACTTTGCTCATAGTGCTTGTCCTCTTTTCTTCGGCGCAGAATTTTTCCAAAAATATCTTACCGGTTTCCTATGACGATTCCGTAGAACAAATGTAAAGAAACTGTGTTTTGTGCGGCTCAGGCTTCCTCGGCCAGCAGTTCTTGGATGGTCCGGCGCGTTTCGTCCAGCCAAGTTTCCGCATCCGGCGCACCCTCTTCCAGCTGGATGAGGAAGCCCTGTTCGGCCTCGGCCAGCTGAACGAGTGCCTTTTTCCGGGAGAGGAACCGCGTTTCGGTCTGGGCGATGCGGAGCCGAATTTGGGGCGTATAGGCCACATCCGGCATCCCGAGGGCCGTTTTCTGCGCCCAGCGGTAATACTGCAATGCGGCGGCCAACTCTTTCCCGGATTCTGTGCAGTCGTCGCCGAGGGCGATCATGGCCTGAACCTCACCGGAGTCCGCTGCCTTTTTCCAGAGACGGCGGGCCTGAACTTTGCTCTTCCGTGCGCCGCGCCCCTGATACAGGCAGTCGCCCAGCAGGGCCAGCGCTTCGGCATTGCCCATCTCTGCGGCCTTTTCGTAGTGCTGGGACGCTTCGGCCCAGTTTCCCTCCCGGGCGGCATCATAGCCCGCGTCCAGCTCTTCCACGCCGGGGCCTTCCGTCCCCCGCTCTGCGCGGAGCAGACCGTTCAAAATAGACACATCCAGCGTGGCCGAATTCGTCCACGGGTCGATGACCACGCCATCGATGCCCTCGGTGTTCAGCGCATATTCCATGGCTTCCCGCATCCCGCGTTCGGCCACCGGGCGGGTCGCGGTGGCTTTTTCCGCCGTAGCGGTCCGGACCGACGTGAACAGCGGCAGATAATTTTTCTCTTTCCGGGTGTGCAGGAGCCACGGCGCAAGCCCCTCGGCCTTTTCTTCCGGGATAGGCAATTCGGCCCACGGGGCGGTCCCGCTCTGCGGGTCGGCGGCGGCATCCAGCGGGATGAGCACCCTCGTTTTCAGCTCCAGCGCATAGTTCAGGGCATTCATCAGGTTCCAGAAATGCGTCTCGTTCTGTTCGCGGTAGAGCCGCTCCACAGCCTGTTCCACGACCGGGCATCCCGTGCCCACCGGGCCGTATTTCGGAGCGGTCTTTTTCCGTTTTGTTCCCACCGGACGGAACCGCCGTGCGCCTTTCTCGTATGCCATGTGTCTCACCCTTCTTTTCTCAGTCATAACAGAATCATTATAACAGCATTTTCCAACTTTCACAATCCATATCCGTTTTGTTGGCGCAAATTCCCGGGCGGCGGTCCTTTTCCCGGTTTATTTTTCCAAAACGATAGCAATTTCGCGCATGATTCGCTATAATAAAAAATTGCAGCACCCCCTACCTATTAGAATCTTTGAAAAGGAGACGTTCGCTTTGAACAAACTGCTTACCCACTTGAACGGCTACAAGCGCGAGGCCGTGCTTGCGCCGCTGTTCAAGATGCTGGAAGCCACGTTTGACCTGTTTGTTCCTCTGGTCATGGCAGACATCGTCAACGTCGGCATTGCAGCACACGACCTGCACTATATCCTTGTGCGGTGCGGCATCCTGCTGCTCCTCGCCATCATCGGTCTGACCTGCAGCCTGACGGCCCAGTATTTTTCCGCCAAGGCCGCCGTGGGCTACTCCACCTCTCTGCGCCATGCTCTGTTCGAGCACATCCAGAAGCTTGGCTTTACCGAGATGGACACCCTCGGGACCAGCACCCTCATCACCCGCATGACCAGCGACATCAATCAGGTGCAGAGCGGCCTGAACCTGTTCCTCCGCCTGTTCCTGCGCAGCCCGTTCGTCGTGTTCGGCGCGATGATCATGGCCTTTACGGTCAATGCGCGGGCGGCATGGATCTTCGTGGTCGCCATCCCGCTGCTGTCCATCGTCGTGTTCGGCGTCATGGTCATCACCAACCCGCTCTACAAGACCGCGCAGACCCGTCTGGATCGCGTCCTCGGCCTGACCCGCGAGAACCTGACCGGCGTGCGCGTCGTCCGCGCCTTCGACAAGGAAAAGAGCGAGATCGACCGCTTTGAGTCCGCCAACGATCTGCTGACCAAGATGCAGCTCCACGTCGGCCACATCTCCTCCCTGATGAGTCCGCTGACTTATGTGATCATCAACTTCGCCATCGTGGCCCTGCTGTATGTCGGCAGCATCGAGATCAACGTAGGCGGCATGGCTTCCGGCGATGTCATCGCGCTGGTGAACTACATGAACCAGATCCTCGTCGAGCTGGTCAAACTGGCCAACCTGATCGTTCAGGTCAGCAAGGCGCTGGCTTGCGCCAGCCGCGTTCAGGCCGTTCTGGACACCGAACCCGGCATGGAGTTCCCTGCCGAGCTGAAAGGCACGGTCGCCGCCGACAAGGCCGACGACGCCGTCCGCTTCGACCACGTCAGCCTGACCTACGCAGATGCGGGCGCACCCAGCCTGTCGGACATCAGCTTCACGGCCAAGCGCGGCCAGACCATCGGCGTCATCGGCGGCACGGGCAGCGGCAAATCCAGCCTCATCAGCCTGATCCCCCGCTTCTACGATGCCACCGAAGGTTCTGTGGAAATTTTCGGCCGTCCGGCACAGGACTATCCCCGTGAGGCCCTGCGCGGCGGCGTCAGCGTCGTCATGCAGAAAGCCCAGCTCTTTGGCGGGACCATCCGTTCCAACCTGCTGTGGGGCAACAAGAACGCCACCGACGACGACCTGTGGGCTGCACTGGAAACGGCACAGGCCGCTGAATTCGTCAAGTCGAAGCCCCTTGGGCTGGACGAGCCGGTGGAGCAGGGCGGACGCAACCTGTCCGGTGGACAGAAGCAGCGCCTGACCATCGCCCGCGCACTGGTCGGCAAGCCCGACATCCTGATCCTCGACGACAGCGCCAGCGCGCTGGACTACGCCACCGACGCCGCCCTGCGCAAGGCTCTGGCCGCTCTTCCCGGCAGTCTGACCGTGTTCATCGTCAGCCAGCGCGCCGCCAGCTTGCAGCACGCCGACCAGATCCTCGTCCTCGACGACGGCAAGCTGGTCGGCATCGGCAAGCACGCCGAGCTGCTGACCACCTGCCCGGTCTATGAGGAGATCTACGCCAGCCAGTTCAAGAAAGGGGATGCGCAGAAATGAGTGCAAAAGCAAAAAGCAAGCTGACCCCTGAACAGCGCAAGGCGACGCTTCACCGGGTCCTCGAAAAAATCCGTCCGTACAGCCTGTTCGTGGTGTGCAGCCTGATCGTTGCTGCGGTCAGCGTCGGCGCACAGCTGTATATCCCCATCCTCTGCGGCAACGCCATCGATCTGATGCTCGGCAAGGGCAGCGTCGATTTTGCCGGCGTGCTGCGCATCGTCGAACAGATCGTCATCGTGGCCATCGTGGCGGCGTTCGCCCAGTGGCTGCTGAGCGTCTGCAACAACCGCATCACCTTCTCCGTCAGCCGCGACCTGCGCAATGCCGCCCTGCGGAAAATCCAGACCCTTCCCCTCTCCTACCTTGACAGCCACCCCTCCGGAGACATCGTCAGCCGCATGATCGCTGACGTGGACACCTTTGCAGACGGCTTGCTGATGGGCTTCACCCAGCTGTTCTCCGGTCTGCTGACCATCTTTGGGACCCTGCTGTTCATGCTGAAGGAGAATGTTCCCATCACGCTGGTCGTGGTCTGCATCACCCCGCTCAGCCTTGTGGTGGCCAGCTTCCTTGCCAAGCGGAGCTACGGTTACTTCCAGAGCCAGAGCACCGTCCGCGGCGAGCAGACCGCACTGGTGAACGAGATGATCGAGGGCCAGAAGGTCGTTCAGGCCTTTGGCCATGAGGCCGAGAGCCTCGCCGCCTTTGACGACGTGAACGGTCGTCTGCAGAACGTCAGCCTGAAGGCCATCTTCTATTCCAGCATGACCAACCCCGCCACCCGCTTCGTCAACAACATCGTCTATGCGGGCGTCGGCTTGGTGGGTGCACTGTATGCGGTCGCGGGCGGCATCACCATCGGCCAGCTGAGCATCTTCCTGAACTACGCCAACCAGTACACCAAGCCTTTCAACGAAATTTCCGGCGTCGTCACCGAATTGCAGAATGCACTTGCCTGTGCGGCCCGCGTATTCGAGCTTCTGGACGCCGAGGACCAGATCCCCGAAGCCGAGAACGCCAAGGTCCTGCAGCCGGACGGTCATGTGGAGCTGAACGATGTTTCCTTCCGCTACCTGCCCGACCGTCCCCTCATCGAGGGTCTGACGCTGGACGTCAAACCCGGCCAGCGCATCGCCATCGTTGGCCCCACCGGCTGCGGCAAGACCACCCTCATCAACCTGCTCATGCGGTTCTATGATGTCAACGGCGGCTCCATCAAGGTCGCGGGCGACGACATCCGGGATGTGACCCGCGCTTCCCTGCGCGGCAGCTACGGCATGGTCCTGCAGGACACTTGGCTGCGCGCCGGAACGGTCCGCGAGAACATCGCCTACGGCAAGCCCGACGCCACCGACGAAGAGATCGTCGCCGCGGCCAAGGCGGCTCACGCAGACAGCTTCATCCGCCGTCTGCCCAACGGCTATGATACCGTCATCGCAGAAGACGGCGGCAACATCAGTCAGGGCCAGAAGCAGCTGCTCTGCATCGCCCGCGTCATGCTCTGTCTGCCGCCCATGCTGATCCTGGACGAGGCAACTTCCTCCATCGATACCCGCACCGAAGTGCGCATTCAGGCCGCATTCGCCCGGATGATGCAGGGCCGCACGAGCTTCATCGTGGCGCACCGCCTGTCCACCATCCGCGAAGCCGACGTCATCCTTGTGATGAAGGACGGCCACATCGTCGAGCAGGGCAACCACGACGAACTGCTGGCACAGGGCGGCTTCTACGCCAAGCTGTACAACAGCCAGTTCGAGGGCGTGGAGACCTGATCTTCCCCAGAAGCTGAAAAGACCCAATGCATCGTTCCTCTTGGAGGGAGATGCATTGGGTCTTATTTTTTCGCTTGTTTAGTCCTGACGGCCCAGCTTTTCGCGCTGTTTGTTGGTGTACATATACTTGTCGGCGGCATCAAAGAGGGTTTGCAGAACGTTTTTCACGCCCCGGCGGTCGGTCTGGTAGAGGATGGCGATAAATTCATCGCCGCCGTACCGGCCCACGAAATCCTTGGCCGGGACCGCGCCCCGCACCAAACCGGCGTAGTTCAGGACCCGCGCCGTGCCCTGCAGGTTTCGAATCTGGACCATCATCAACATGACCAACACGATCAAAATAATGACCAGCCCGCTTTGAATGATGGTCAGGATATTCTTTTTTGCGTGGTTTTTCAAATACCTTCCCATGGGAATTTCCCCTTATTCTGCCGCTTCCACGACCACCGGCTCGCTGGGCGGGGGCGTCAGGGTCGAATGCGCCCGCACAAAGGCCGCTGCCCGCTGGCTGGCAATGCCCTGCCGCAGTTTCCGCGCATCGTTAGAGGGGAAGGTCCGCTCCCCTTTCCAGTTCGAAAGCGCTTCCTGCACCTCCGCTTCGGTAGGCCAAAGGCCCTCGCGCTCCGCCACCAGCAGCAGACCCAGCCGCCCGCGCAGCTTTTGTTCCGCCTGTGCGTGAAGCTCCGCGCGGAACTGCTCGACCGTCTGGTTCCGCACCTTCAGGTACTGGTCAAAGTTGACATTGTTCGCCTGAAGCCGCAGGTTGAACTCCCGCTGCTCGGCAAAGTAGTTTCCGGCCACCAGCTGCTTGGGCAGAGCACCTTTCACCTCGCCGCCCAGCTGATAGACCAGCTCCCGTTCGGCCAGCTTTTCCGCCTGTGCACAGCGGGTCTTGTAGATCTCCCGGGCCACCCGCTCCCGCAGGGCCTTCTTGCCCGCTTCGTCGGCGGCGCGGTCCTCGTCGCCGTGATGGCGGTTGATCTCCAACTCCAAGGTCAGCCGCCGGATGGGCCGCGGCTCGATGGGCTGGACAAAACCGGTGTCTTTGCCTAGCTCCAGCGGCGGCAAACAGAAAAACTCCGCCCCCGCCCGGAAGCCCTCTGCACGGTTCACCGCCAGCAGCTCAAAATCGGGGTCCGTCACCGGGACGAGATGCTGTTTTTCCACCAATTCTGCGTACAGCGGGGAAAAACCTTCCAAAATCGCGCGGTTCACCGCCGCGGTCAGAAGCTCTTCCTCGTCTGTGGGCGCGTTCGGTGCAGACTGCTCTGCCTTTACGGCCTGTTCCAGTTCTTCGGCGCTGGCCGAGAACACCACCCGGCAGTCTCCCGGCTCTGCCATTCCAAAATGTTCCAACTGCATCGTTCTTCCTCCTTACCGGATAAATCCAGCCATCAGCACCAGCAGCACCACCGCCAGCCCGAAGTAGAGCACCTCGGCGCCCAGCACAGCGCGGTCGCCCTCGACGTACATTTTTTCGAGGTCCTCGGGGTCATAATATAAGGTAACGCTGGCTCCCTCGGCAAACCCTTTGCCTTTGGCAGCCTTAGGATAGTGGAGCCGGTGGCTTCCGCCCGCCGTCTCAAATTCCAGCACATAGGCCTGTCCGTCCCGGCCCTGCACCGTTCCCGCGACCCGGGCTGTGACCTTTTCGCCCTTTTCGCGCAGACGCCGCCGCGCCAGAATGCTGCGCAGCCCCATATAAAACATGATGCCCGCACCGATGATGAAGATCAAAACGTTGAACATTGCGGTTTCCTCATTCCCTTGTTTTTTGCCCGCAAAGTTGTCGCGGGCAGTCTGTGTTTTATTGTACCATATTTTTCCGAAAATTTCGCCCCATCGTCCTCATTTGAGCGCAAAATTTTTGCCCGCAATTTTTGTTGAAAAAATTCGAAAATCCCGCTTGACATTTCCGGATTCCATGGTATAATTATTATCGTTCCGAGCGACACGGCTCGAACGAAAACAGAATATGCGGATATGGCGGAATTGGCAGACGCGTTAGATTCAGGTTCTAATCGGGGCAACTCGGTGGAGGTTCAAGTCCTCTTATCCGCACCACAACAACAAAATCCGAACTTTTTTCCGATAGGAGAAGGGTTCGGATTTTTTGTATTCTTTGGAAAACAGAACGAATCCCTTGCTTCCATCGAAAAACGTCCTAGACCTTATCATAAGAAAGCACGACAGACCACTGTGAGAGTGCCGTAAGGCAGAAAGGACACAAACATGAAGTACGATGAAAGAGCCTGCAAATTTAACATGGACACCGGCTGTGTGGAGCTGCTGCTCCGGGATGGGAGAAAAATTTCCATCGACTGCACCGGGGTCGAGGATGAATTGGACGTGACCATGGCGCAGAGGACGGAATTGGACTACCTCATCTACAACGATCCGTTGGGCTATGCGGATTTGATTCTGAACGGTGACCCAGAGGAATATTTGAAAAATGCAGCCGGGAGCCATGGGCTAGAAGATTAAGGACAAAAAAATAAGAGGTGTGCCCAACTGGACACACCTCGGTAAGACACATCTATATAAGGCGGGGCGTTCCCTTTACCGGGAGCGTCCTGCTGTTTTTATGCGGCAACAGGCAAGGCTTGTAGAGCTTCCTGCTCTTTCAGCCATTCCTCATATTCACGCTGGCCTTCCTCGCTGTTGAAAAACTCAACCATGGAGGGATAAAAGCAACGTGCAAGGGTCTTGATTGCTTCATCCGGGTAGCCGGATTTGTTTGACTTCTTCTTTTTATTCAAATGGTATCCTCCGAAAATCAAAGTTCCATATCCTGCCCGCGCCTGCGGTTTCGCTGCTGCACATTCATGGTGAGCTCCTGCTTGGGGGCAAGAATCTTTTCCAGAAAGCCGCGCACCAGTTCGGGCGCACGGTGGAGAGCATCCAGATAAGGCTTCACATCATACCAAAGGTCGTGGTACTTGTTGCTCCAACGAACGGCCTCCTTCTTGGCGGTGGAAAGTTCTTCTTTCAAGCGGCGGTTCTCCACGTCCATCATATAGCCGTGGTCGGCTTGCTTTTTCAGCTTG
>OIYO01001290.1_pt1 | contig 14288 bp, 15 predicted proteins | sample 1588191 | NCBI WGS metagenome assembly OIYO01 (sample SAMN03283275) | human gut metagenome | biome: human-associated habitat; material: feces | host: Homo sapiens | place: Peru | collected 2012 | reverse complement strand
ATCGAACCGGCACGGTTTATTCAACCGCAGGATTTTAAGTCCTGTGCGTCTACCAATTCCGCCACATCTGCATTTATTTATGGCTAAACATATTTTTTTATATGTTCTCTGGTTGACAAATGATATTGTACAACAAATCACTTATATTTGTCAATACATTTTTTTAATTTTTTTGATTTTCGTGAAAAATCTGCATAAAAGTTGCTTTTTTTATTATACTATAAATATACGAGAATAGAAAACTTATGGAGGGATGTTATGAAAGTTTTATATTATATTGCATTAACACTTGTAATAATTGGTGCTCTAAATTGGTTACTTGTGGGATTATTTGATTTTAATCTTGTTAGTACATTATTTGGAACAATGAGTATACTAAGCAGAATTATATATATCTTAGTTGGTATATCTGGAATTATAAGCATTGGTTTATATTCAAAAATAAATGATTAAGAATCAATCTAAAATTAGTAGGGCCGTTCAAAATCTTCAAATATAAAAGATTAAGAGACAGCCCTCTATAATTGTTTACATTCCCAATTTACCACGCAAATTTTAATGTTACATACTTTATTTTCTAATATTCTTCAATTTTTATATACAATTTTTCCTCTTCTGAATATTTCTTTTCTATATTAATTTTTGAAACTTGTATATCATCTTTAATAACATATTTATTTAATGCATCTAATACAATTTTTCCAATGTTATCTATGTCTGGTTTTTTTAGTGGACTAATTTTATTTTCTAACATCTCATTTGTTTTAAATTTACTTGTATTTTTAGGTATCTTTAAATATGCTATAATCTCAATACTCACTCTATTTTCCAATATCTCAAATTTAGGATACTTTAAAAAGAAGCTTTGTTTAATCCATTCTTCATAATCTTTTGTTTTATTAGGTGTATACACATTTCCTGTGTACATATTAACTCTAGGTCTTTGTTTTCCAACTATATTTCCCTCAACTTCAAACTCGTACATTTCTTTTCCTCTCTTTATGATTGTCTTTTTATCCACTTCAATCTTTTCTTTTATTACATTCACATTTTTACTTTTCAAATTCTAACATAGCTTTCAAGTTTTAGCAAGCGATAATCTCTTTTCTTAAACCAATAATACATTAATAAAGATACAGAGGTTATACCTATCTCTGTATCTTTTTCGTATATATATTAATTTATTTTAAATGGGATTTTATTGTTTGGTATTATTTTTTCTCTTATAATACCTCTATAACAGTAAAAATTTATTTTATAAATTTTATAATCACTATCCTTTCTATTTTTTCTTTACACTTTTATACGCATCGCTCTCCTTTCCTTTGAACAATTATATTGTACATTTTAATTGTGTCTTTTTCTTGTTCTTTTAGTAAATATTTCCACAAAAAAACAGACCTGTTTTTCAAGTCTGTTTTCATACGCTAATCAACTCTTTTATATACAACATAGTCATAAGTAAAATCATTTTCTTCGTCAGCTGGACCTTCTTGTCTGCTTATTTCTTTCCATTCATCTTCATTAATTTTATTAAAGAATGTGTCTCCTTCAAAGTCCTTATTAATTTCTGTAACATATAGCACTTTAACATATGGCATCAACAAATTATAAATCATTGCTCCACCAATTACAAATGCATTTATATCATCATTGTTAATATATTCTTTTATATCTTCTATTGAATGAACTACTTTAACGTTTTCACCTTCAACTTCAAAATCTGGATTTGTTGTAAATATTATATTCTCTCTATTAGATAGTGGCTTTCCTATAGATTCAAATGTTTTTCTTCCCATTATTACAGGATGTCCCGTTGTTAATGCTTTAAATCTCTTCATATCATCAGACAAATGCCACAATAATTGATTATTTTTTCCTATTATATTATTTTTTGCTTTCGCTACTATTATACTTAACACTGTTTTATTCTCCTTTTCTATATTGCTACTGGAATTTTTCCTATTTTCATTTCTTTATTATAATCGTATCCTTCTATTTCAAAATCTTCAACCTTAAAATCATAAAAGTTTTTAGTAGGATTTTTTATAACTAATTTAGGATGAACATCCATTGCTTCACCCTCAATCAATTTTTCCACAAGAGGTATGTGCCTATCATAAATATGACAATCTCCAATATTATGTGTTAGAGTTCCAACCTCTAATCCAGAAACTTGTGCAAACATATGCTGTAAAGCTGCATATTGCATTATGTTCCAACCATTTGCTGTAAGCATATCTTGTGAACGTTGATTTAATATTAAATGCAATTTTCCTTCCTTTACTAACCACTGTGTTCCGTATGCACATGGTTCCAAATTCATGTCTTTTAGTTCTTCATGATTAAATAAATTCGTCATTATTCGTCTACTAGAAGGATCATTTTTTAATAAATATAAAACATAATCAACCTGGTCCATTAGCTTTATTCCTTCTTTAGTTTTAAATTCATACTTCTTTCCCAATTGGTATCCATATGCCTTACCTATTGTACCATCTTCTCCTGCCCATTGATCCCATATGTGTGAATTTAACTCTGATACTTTATTAGATTTTTTCTGCCAAATCCATAAGATTTCATCTATCGCATTTTTTACAGTTTTCGTATTATTCCTTAAAGTAATCATTGGAAATTCTTTTGCAACATCATATTTATTTTGCACTCCAACTATAGAAATGTAATTTGCTTCTGCACCATCGTCCCATCTAGTTCTTACGCCTGTACCTTCTGATGAATATCCATTTTTTATAATTTCTTTGCATGTATCTATAAATGCTTTATCTGCCTGCGTCATATTTTTTCTCCCTTACATTTTTATCTCTATATGATTTTTATAAATTTATTTTATGCTATCAACATTTTTTAAGAATATAAGATTTTCTATAATATCTATTATTGAATAAATTAATATAAATAGTCCTATAGTTGCAACAATTGCTCCACTGTTAACAATAACATAAATTCCACATATAAGCATTATGATAGATAATGTTAGAGAAGCAATCCATATATTTGTATCTACTGCTCTTAGTCTGAAAGATGTTGTCATTCTTAAAAGGCTACTATATATAATCCATATTCCAATTATTATTCTGAATAAAGCTCCAATAGTTCCACTAAATACCATTGTAACAATTCCTATAACAACAGCCATTAGTCCATAAACTATATTATAACTATATAGTCCTCCTCTTCCTTTTTCATATAAATATTCTACTATTTTATAAATTCCTGCTAAAATAAAAATAGCTCCTAATACATATGTTATAACCTTTACTGTTCCCTCTGGATTTTGCATTAGCACAATTCCTATTATTGCAAATATTACAGATTCTACTAATGAAATCCAACCTGATTTTTTTAATATTTTTTGTAAATATTCCATATACATTACCTCCAATATTTATTTTTTTACATCATATCACAAAGAATACAAATATACCATATTTTTTGAAAAAAAAGAGCAAGTTTTTTCTTGCTCCTTTAAAGTTGATTATTTATAAATATTAACTTTTTATTCTAATAGAAAAATCATAAAACCTTCTATTAGTTTAAACATATTATACACAAATTTTTAAATTTGCTCTAAATGTATATACATCATTTATATAATCAAATTATTTTTTGTTTACTAGATCTTTTAAAGCTTTTCCAGCTTTGAATACTGGAGCTTTTGATGCTGGTATTTTTATTTCTTCCTTAGTTTGTGGGTTTCTTCCTTTTCTAGCAGCTCTTTTTCTAACTTCGAAAGATCCGAATCCAACTAATTGAACTTTATCTCCCTTTTCTAAAGCTTCTGTTACAACCTCAACAAAAGAATTTATTGTTGCTTCAGCATCTTTTTTTGTAGTTCCTGTTTTAGCAGCTACGGCTGCGATTAAATCAGATTTGTTCATTTAAATTACCTCCTATTTGTTTGTATGTAGACATCATTTAAGCTCTACTAATATCATTATTCGCCAATATTTAGCAAAATCCTTCTTTTTTTTATATATTTTTTCTCTCAATCCTTAGTCTCTGTAAGAGTTTTAAATATTTAGTCCTTAAAACTATTGATTTTAAGCCACTTTCAAGGTTTTATATTTCTCCAAAAAAACTTTGAATTTTCAATATATTTTAATGTTTTTTTTCGATTTCAACTCTCCTTTTTCAAATATTTTTGCATTTGCTACACACAAAATATAAATGGCTATTGCACTTATTATTGATAGTATTGTAGCCAATTTTTCATGTATTATTCCTTTTAATACAAAAAAGATAATTTTTGATGTCAATGCCATAATAAACACACATCCAACCGGCTTTACTATAAATTTTATTTTATTAAATTTTATATTTATGTTTCTATTCAACCACACGAAATTTATAACCATAGAAATCGCATAGCATAAAGTTGTACCTAATGCTGCTCCTGCAGTTCCTCCTAATATAAACTTATTCATATCCATCGGAATTAATATTAAATTTGCAATCAACTTTACTATAACTCCACATAACAACGATAATACAGGCACAAACTGTTTTCCTAATCCTTGCAATACTCCTGTTATAGTTTGGTTTAGCAATACAAACACTATCGATATAGAACTTATTTGATATATAAAAGCTCCCGAACTTGCATTTGGAAATAATAAACTTAAGATTTGTTTTGCAAAAATTATCATTCCAATTGAGCTTGGAAGGCCAATTAAAATAGTAATTAATAGCGAAATATTAATCTTCTTTTCCACATCTTTTAAACAATTTCTAGCTTTTGCAGCCGCAACAGCAGGAATTAAACTAGTAGTTAATGCAATATTAAAAGACATTGGAAGAGTTATTAATGTTTCTACTTTTCCGCTTAATATTCCATACTGAATTTTCGCCTCTTCTGCTGTCATATAATTTTGAAGTCCTCTAACAATTGTTACAGAGTCAATATTTTTATTTATAGTTCCTAATATAGCACTAATTGTAATAGGTGCTGATACTACAGCAATATTTTTTATAATCGTAATAATTCGGTCCTGCTTTTCCCTTCCATTTATTGTTCTTACATATTTATCTCTTTTATAATAACTAAACAGATAAAGAAAACCAATAAAAGTAGCAATAGTTGTTGCAACACTTGCTCCTGCAGCCATTATTGCCGTTTTGCTAGGTGCACTTATATACGCACAAATATATTCAACAATCCCTATCGTAAAAATAGTTTTTACAAATTGTTCTATTGCTTGAGAGTTAGCTGTAGGTCTCATATTTTCTTTAGCATTAAAATATCCTCTAAATACAGAAATAATTGAAACAAAGAAAATTGAAGGTGCCAAAACTTGTAATGTTAGCTCTGCTTCAGGAATTTGTAATATTTTTACCGCTATAAAATTCGCATTAATAAATAAAAAAGTCGAGCTAATAAATCCTACAACAGAAAACAATGCAAACGCAATTTTAAATATTCTTTTTCCACCTCTCTCGTCTCCTATAGAAACTCTTTCAGAAACTAATTTAGACACAGCACTTGGCACACCCACAGATGAGATAGTTAGTAATAACGCATATATTTGAAAACCACTACTACATATTGCATTCCCACTATCTCCAAATCCTTCTTTATTTGTTAGATATAATTTATAAACCAATCCAAAAATCTTTATAAACACTTGCGAAAACATTAATGTAACAATTCCTTGTACAAAGCTTTGTTTTTTTATTTTATGCATTACATCCTCCAACAGCATTTTTGTTTAAGCATATAAATACGCTTCTTAAAACAAATATATTCCAAATAATCTTTACTATTACTTAATCTGTTTATCATTTTTTTAACAAAATTGCCCAAAACCCTTGTTTTTTTCTCGATTTTATAAGATAATATATATGTATATTTATATATAGTAAGAAAAATTGAAAGTGGTGGATTTTTTTGAAGACATTTGATAAATTTTTAAAATTTTTGAAAACTGATAGAAACACATTCTTAACATACATCTTAACAATGTTCACTGCATACATAGTAGTAGATAGAGTTGTAGAAATGTTACTTATGATATTTACTGGAATGAGTGCATCTTATTGGGGACCAATTCAATATACTCTAGCCGTTGCATGTCCAGTATTTGCTTTTCTATTTTCATTCTCTTCTAAATTCTGTAAGAGTGATAAAGATAAAGTAGCATTCTTTGATGTGTATTTAATAAGTTTGTATATAATAATAATTTCCATGTTCACACAATGGATTAATGCAGCTGGATGGTTATTTTTAATCTCTGTTCCTAATTATCCTGAGATTGTAAGTAACTTTTCATATTTAGTAAAACCAGCATTTTCAGCATTAGCATTATATCTACCTCTTACAACATTTTATATGTTGATAAGATGGTTATTAACAGTAGTTCATGATACTAAGGATATTGTAGATTCTATTGGTGATTATGGTGGAATTGATTTATCTGATAAAACAATTGGTACTGGTCCTTATACTTGCGAAATGTCTATGTGTAGAGACACTGATAGTGGTAAAACAATAAAAATTGCAGAAGAGCAAAGATTTTTACAAATGTTAGTTGCAGGTATCTCTGGTGCTGGAAAAACATCTCTTATATTTGAGCCAATGATTGCTAAAGACTTAGATAAAAAATTCTTCTTTAGTGAAGTTTCTAAGGAAATGGGATTTACAGCATTAAAAACTGGTCTTGCTACTTTAAATTGTCCTTATGATAATGATTACTTAAACAAACATTTTTCATTAAATATGTTATCAATTGTAGAAGGAAAAGAAAATGTTTATAATACATATATGAGTAAAATGATTCTAAGCAAGTCAAATGGTAAAAACATTTATAGAGATTTAGGTTTAACCTACCTTTGCCCTGATATCGAATCTTTATCTCATATGACCAAAGTCGCTGATAGTTATGGTTTAACTTATAATGTTATAGATCCTAATAATCCTAACTCAATTGGTTTAAACCCATTTGTTTATGAAGATTCTTTGCAAACAGGTTTAGCTATTTCAACCGTTTTAAAAGGTTTATATAATTCTAAAAATATGGATACAACACTTGCATTTAGAGCAAATGCAGCTACTCAAGCAGTAGAAAACATTGCAATATTATTAAAGGAAGTTTATCCAAAATTACATGATGGAGAATTACCTACATTAGAGGACTTACAAGATTGTTTAACTGACTTTGAAATAACTCAAGCTTATTGTGAGAAATTAAAAGAAGATGAAGAATTAGTACAAAAACATTCTGCTTTAATTAGATATTTTGAAAAGAACTTCTATGAAGGATCTAATGGAAAAGCTGAAATGGAAAAATTTGTTACTCCTGCACTTACTCAATTAGATACATTATTAAGATATCCTGGAGTAAAAAATATATTATGTAATAGAACAAATAATATTAATTACGACAAAGCATTGGCAAACGGAGAAGTAACTTTTGTTTGCACAAGACGTGGGGACTTAGGTCCAAACATTCACTCTGCTTTTGGATTATTCTTTATATTATTAATGCAATACTCTGTTTTAAGAAGACCTGGAACAGAAAAATCTAGAGTTCCTCACTTCCTATATATAGATGAGATTCAAGGATTTGTTAATGATTCTATTGAACCAGTATTTACATTATATAGAAAATATAGGGTTGCAACAGTAATATCTATTCAAAACTTAGCACAGCTAGGTACAAAAGAAAGCAAGAACAGACAAACAATATTATCTAACTGTCACAATAAAATTGTTTTCGGTAATAACTCTCCAGAGGACAACGATTGGTGGTCATTAGAAATTGGTGATAAACGTGAATGGGATTACAAAAAGACATACAATTCAGATAAAGGCTCTTATGATCCTAAATATTCTGATATTGGTTACAACTACAAAATAAAATACAAACCTGGAAAAGTACAAACATTAAAATTCAAACAATGTATGTATAAATTAAAAGATCAAAAAGGTAAAAACATGACTGGTAAGGGAGCATTAAACTTCTTATCTGCATCTTTCTCAGAACCTAAAAAGATTAAAGAATATGATTTCGATAAGTTTATAGATGGTGCATCTAAATCAAAAAAAGCCAGAAGAACAAAAAAATTAACACATTTGCATGATGATATACCAAATGAGGTTGATCCTTTAGTAGATGCAATTCCAGATGAGATTGATCCTATTCAAACAGATACTTCAGATTCAAAATTCTTATTTGATAATGAAGATGCAATAGTAATAAACTTAAAAAATCCTAAAAAATAAACTAAAAAAATAGAGATAATTGCTAATAAACAATTACCTCTATTTTTTTATTAGTAAACCTCTAATCTATTACTTTATTCAAGTATCTACTACTTTCTATTAAACACTCTCTCCATCTCCGGAATATCTTCCTTACCCTAATAATTTTATTTCTACGTTTTCCATTTTATATTTATTTGTTTCTGGGTCTAGTTTAAACTCAGCCATGCTTGTTGATAGATTATCCTGTGTTTGACGTAAGTCTGTTGTATAATATAAATTAATTTTGCTTATTTCTAATCTATTTATTGTTATGTATTTAAATGTTTCTGCCATATGTTTTTCATCTTCACATACAAGTATTAATTGTGGTAAACCAGAGAATCCAGAATCTCCTGGTACAAAGTTTGTATAAAAATCATTGTATAATTTTAACTTGTCTGATATTTTTTTGTTCCAGTCGTCTTCTCTTCTTATTACTTCAAAAACAAAATCTATTGATTTTGATGCCTTTGTTAATGTTACTTTTCCGCCAGTTGCTTTAAATGTTTTATTTGATGCTTTTGCAGTAATGCTTGGCTTTGCTGTATATGAATCAAAAGTTTTTACTTTAGTCATATATGCAATTATTATTTGATTTCCTGCCAATCTTTTCTTTATCATAGCAACAGTTTTTGTATTATCTGTTGGTTGCCATTTGCATTCTATTCCTCTAGAATTTAACAAATATTTTCCCATTTTTTCTAAACAGTATATTCTATAAATTCCTTTCCCATCATCAGAATTAAAATAATACCTTGTTAATATTTTTGTTTTTACCAATTGCTCTAGTTTATTATTTAGCTTATCTTGACTGCTTATATCTGCATTTTCATGTTCCAATAATTGAAATAATTGTCTAGATGTAATAAATTCAAATTCATTTACCAATTCCATTATTCTAAAATGTAGGTCACCTATATGCCCAACATTTATTTTTTGAATTATTTGGTTCATTGAAACATATCCATCTTTTCCATCAAAAACCTTAATTTCTCCTGCTCTCATAGCAAAAGGTGATACTTTTGTTTTTATTTCAGCATCTTCTACCATAAAATTCATTCCCTTCTTTTTCATAACTAACACTGTTAGTTACAAACAATTTATTTTAAGTAATTTTATTTATAAAACTACTTTATTACCAACTTAATTTTTCTTTTCTCTTTATCTATTTTTTTAACATACACATTTATATGTTCGCCATATTCAAAGCCTTCTGAATACTCAGCCATCCCAACCAAATTTGGTTTTAATTCAATAAAGATTCCTTTTTTATTTTTCTCTGTTTCTCTAATAATTCCCGGAATAGTGCTTCCTTCCTGAATGTTTTCAACATTTTCTTCCCATGTTCCCAGCATTTCCTTGTACGAAAAGTTTATTCTGTTTGATGATGTATCAATATTTTTTACAACAACATTAATATTTTGTCCTACTTTTAATCTTTCTGCTGGACTTTTTATTCTAGCTATAGAGATGTCTTCTATGTAAAGCAATCCCACTGGACCATCATTTAATTGTACAAATGCACCAAATGGCCTAATATTTGTAACCTTTCCTTCAACAATATCTCCTTTTTTTAAATCTACTATTCCATTTCCCGAAATATACTTTTGTGCTTTCATATCTATATTTCCTTTTCCTTAGTATATTACTATTCTCCTACAAATTCCAAAATTTGTCAATATAAATCTTCCACTTCTCTTTTAGTTAAATATCTCCAATTTCCTAAAGCTAAATTTTTTACATCTAAATTGCCTATTTTTCTTCTATGTAATGCTAGTACTTTCTTGCCTATAGCTTCACACATTTTTCTTACTTCTCTGTTCTTTCCTTCATGTATTGTAATTTGCACTCTAGAAAAATTCTTTTCTTCATTTGTTTTTAATATTTTAACCTTAGCCTTGCCTGATATATAATCATCTATTTTCACACCATTAGTCAACTTTTCCACATCTTCTTGTGTAACTATCCCCTTTACAGTAACAGTATAAGTTTTTTCTACCTCATATTTTGGATGAGTAACTTTATAAATAAATTCTCCATCATTAGTTAATATAAGTGCACCTGATGTATACATATCTAATCTTCCAACAGGTAATACTTTTTCGTCTACCTTAACTAAATCTAATACAGTTGGTCTATCAAATTGATCCTTTGCTGTAGTAACATATCCAATTGGCTTATTCAATAAAATGTACACTTTTTTTTCTGATTTATTAACAACTTTGCCATCAAACTCCACAATATCTTTATCTGGATTTACTTTAACTCCTAATTGAGTTACAACTTTTCCATTAACTTTAACTCTTCCATCAACTATATATTCTTCGCACTTTCTTCTTGCCGCAATTCCATTATTTGCCAAGAACTTTTGTAATCTCTCCTCTTCCAAAACGAATCTCCTTTCTTTACATTTGCCTATTATCTAATATATCTAATACCTTTTGAAAGTATTCTGGTAATGGTGCTTCTAAATGAATTTGTTCACCTGTTATAGGATGTTTAAAATCCAAGCTCTTTGCATGAAGCATTTGTCCTTCAACTCCAAATTCATTTTTCCCATTTGAATAAACTCCATCTCCAATTATTGGATATCCAATATGAGACATATGTACTCTAATCTGATGTGTTCTTCCAGTATCTATTTTTACTTCTATTAGAGTATATTTATTATATCTTTTTAATACTTTAAAATGAGTAATTGCATTTTTTCCATTTTTATTAACATCCATCTTTTTTCTATCTTTTAAACTTCTGGAAATCGGCATATCAATTGTAGCTTCATCTTCTGGTAAAACACCTCTAACCAATGCAATGTATTTTTTAGTAACCAATCTATCTTGAATTTGCTTACTCATATTAATATGTGCTTTATCATTTTTTGCTATAATTATTAAACCTGAAGTATCCTTATCTAATCTATGTACAATACCTGGTCTTACTTCTCCGCCTATTCCAGACAAGCTACCTTTACACATTGATAAAATAGCATTTACAAGTGTTCCATCAGGATTTCCATTTGCAGGATGAACTACCATTCCCTTTGGCTTATTCACTACAATTATATCATCATCCTCATATATAATAGGCACAGGAATATCCTGTGCTTTTATTGTTGTTTCAGTAGGCTTTGGAATCTCTACCTCCACAATATCATTTGTTTCAACTTTGTAAGATGATTTTACTCTTTTAGAATTCACTAAAATTTTGCCATCATCAATTAACTTCTGTGCCATTGTTCTAGACATATCCTCTATATTTTCAGACACAAATGCGTCTATTCTTTTTCCTTGTTTTTCACTGTTCACTGTAATTTTTTCCATTTAACTCTTCCCTTTTTACTCTTTTACTATTTCATACCATTCTATATTCCAATTTTATATATTCCCAATCATCCTTTTTGTTCCTCTGACACTTTATTTTCTTCACGATAATCTTCCTTATTTTCCACTGTTACCTTATCTTTCTTTAGTAAATCAATTATTATAAATATAACAAATAATATACATCCTAAAATCATTATTATATCGTCTAAATTCATGATAGGTAAACCTTTAACTTCCAAATAGTCTGTAATACTGCCTCCAATAATTGCATCTATTACATTCCCTATTCCACCACCTAGAACCATAGATAGTGCCACATTAACTTTTATACTATTTCTTTCCCTCTTTTTTATCATGAATCTTATAATCACAACAAATACTATTGTATAAGTAAGCACAAAAGTAGCAAGATTAGTCATAACATTTTCATAATGAACCAAGTTAAATACATCTTTTATCACTTGAACTGGCAATTTTCCTTTATTTGTAAATACAATAATTTTTATAATTGCATCCACAATCAAAATTGCAAACAATATAATTATACTTATTATACTTTTTCTTTTCGTTTCACTATTCTCCTGTTTTTTCACCTTTTTACACAACCTTTCTATTTATTGTGATCTGCTCCTTGCTAATTTCGTTTGTAGCAGTATGTATTTATTACAGTAATCTTTTGCTCAGCAACATCCTCATTTATTTCTTTGATATACAACAAAATTATCATCTGCATACAATCTTGTATATCCTTCACTATCTTTTGAAAGCAACATACTCAACTTAGAATTTTTGTACAATATAATATGAGTTATGTCATATTCATCAAATGTATTCTCGTAATATCTAGTTATACTAGAAGTTCTCATATAATCAGAGAAAATATCTCTTCCTTCAGGATATTCCGCTGTTTTATTAAATTCTGGTGTATATAAATCTGCTCTTGAATCTATAAAAACAGGTATTCCTTCAAATAGTAAATAACTTCCATAATTATATTCATTAAACAAATGAATACTGCTTAAATCCAAATTTTCTTTTATATAATTTGCCGCATCAACTGGATATGATTTTGTATTTACATATTTGTCATCAACTTTTCCCTTTATTTGAATTATCATTAATAGAGCAATAATAAGAAGTGTAGCTGTTGTTCCTAAAGTTGAAACCATTATCTTTTTAAATTCTTCCGTTCCATCCTTATCATATTTTGCTATTAAGTCTGCTATAAGTTTTGCAAGTACTCCACTACCAAATAATAAAAACATCGAAGTTTGTCTTCTAGATATAAACATCAATACTGTAAGCCCACCTATCATAAATAAGTCTTTCAATCTTATTTTAACATCTGTAAACACAAGAATTGCAATTATAAAGGCAATTATAACCATCAAAGTTTTCTCATCTATTAATGTTAATGGTAAATGCTCACTAATACTTTCTGTTGTATTTCCTCTCATTGTGTTATATGTCCATGTATATGGTGTATCTCCTATAGGTGTTAACAATCCTGTAAACGCATAAATAACCATTATTAATATAAGCCATTTTACAGCAGGAATTTTTTTCATTTTAATTTTATAAGGATTATTTCTGAGTTTTTCTCTACTAGCTAATTGCTTAACTTCTTGTAATTTTGACTCTGATAATTTATTATTTAATTTATCAATTTTACTCGAAGTTTTCTCATCTTTCCTTTTAGAATTTTTATATTTATTAATCTTAAAATTATAATATTTATCTTTGATTTTATAATGCAATTTCATATAATCAAAGTTTAAAATATATTCTGCCAAATATGGCAAGAATAAAACATACATAAATGGCCATACTGCAGCATGAATATTTGCAATTAAAACACCTATCACCAATATTCCTATTGCATACCTAATCTTCTTTGAATCTAGGAAATTTTCAATGCATAAAATTCCAAGTTCAAATAAAATAAAAGTAACTAATTGTGCCCTTGCCGCAATGTAATCTTTCATCATATACATTGTACCTAATGTTATAACAAAAGATATTAAATTGTTCTTAGAAATCTTATTATTAGTTATATAAATAACAACACCCAATATACTAGAAAGAACAACAGTTGATATAAATATTCCTGTAAATCCTCCTATATTATAAAACAAATAAATCATAATATCATAAAGCCAATGAGGATATGTATATGGTAATCCCTCATGCCAAGAAAAAGGATCTTGCATATCTACAGTTCCCGTTTGCAATATATGCTCTCCTATTTTTATTGTATAAAAAGTATCATTTTGAAAAGTAATAGGCGCTAGTACCGCTGAAAACAGTACTATTGCTACAATTGCTAATATATTAAACTTTATATTTCTAACCTTTGGACTATCCTCATTTTTTTTCTTATCACTCTTAGAACTTGCATCTATTTTCTTTTTATTGTTCAATTTCTTTTCCTCTTTTAGGTTAACACTTGTTTTAACTTTATCTTTATGTTTTCTTTCCATCTCAGTTACTTTTCCTTTCCATTGCATAATATAATTATATCAATGATTATATCAGTTCCAAACTCAAAGAGCAAGAAAAAATCTGAAAATTTTCATTTTTAACTCTTATCACTACTGCATCGTTTTCTAAGCTTTCCTCTAGCACCACAATATCACCTGCCATTTTCCTGCCTCCTTGTTTTATGTTGACCGTCCTTAATTTTTCCAAAAAATTAAGGACTAGTC
>OIYO01001285.1_pt1 | contig 14376 bp, 13 predicted proteins | sample 1588191 | NCBI WGS metagenome assembly OIYO01 (sample SAMN03283275) | human gut metagenome | biome: human-associated habitat; material: feces | host: Homo sapiens | place: Peru | collected 2012 | reverse complement strand
AAGCATAACCTTTCATAGAAAATTGCAATTCTACTAAAACAATTTTATTATATACTATTTTCTACGAAAAATCAAGCGTTGTTTGAAAATAGTACACTTTATCTTCTACGAAACGAAAAGTGTCATTTGTTTGTCAAATATTGATATTGGCGAAACAATAAGCGGAGCCGTATTTCAGGCCCCGCAGTTTATTAGTTGTAGATCACCTCGCTGAGAACGATTTCTTCCGCACGATTGCGGATGCTGTTCATAGAACGAATCCAATCTATTTCATTGGCGGATTTCAGTTCTTCGTTGATGCCTTCACTATCAGCCAGTTGCTTTGTCAGCTTGTCGAACATATCTTGTGCATCTTTATCAATGTCTTTGAGGTACTGTTCGAGTGTTCCGTTCATTCGCATGACGTTGATGACCGTAGGGAAGTGCTTCTTCAGATAGTTGTAGTGGCGCTGTCCCAAAACGCCGACGCGGGTAATAAATTCATCTTTCACAGCAAAATCCTCCTTCGCAAGTACATTGTACCGCAACGGAGGAAAAAACAAAAATGTGCGATTGACACAAAAATCCCTCTGCCGATTTTCCTCAGCAGAGGGAAAAACACCGGTTTTCCAGCCCGTACACAGCTTGAAGTCCGATAGCCGTATGCCAAGCATAGCTTCGCTCGCGTTTCGACGGATCGGACTCGCGCTGATATTCCTCAAAGGGATCTTGATTTGGATTCTTTTTATTGTCCATTGCGACATCCTATAATCTTTGTATTATTCGAAATAATTGTAAGTTTTCTCAAGTGAACTTTTTCGTTCTTTCCAATCCGGCATAAACATGCTGAGATACTGATAAAACTTTCTCGAATGATTGGGCTGTAAAAAGTGAACAAATTCATGCGTAACCACATATTCAATACACGATAACGGAGCTTCTATCAGAGCAATATTGAACGTTAGAATTTTTCGTTTTGGCTGGCAACTGCCCCATCGTGAAATCATGTTCCTGAAACGCAGCACCGGAAACTCGACGCCATATTTTTGAAATTTCGGATAGACGGATTCACAAACTTGCTGAATATACTCTTGACATTGCTTTTTGATCCAGTTATCCATCGTTCGCTTCTTCATATCGTGATCATTTGGATCTTTTACAACCAATGTCACGTAGACTTCATCTGAAACAGCAAAATTTCTTTTTCCTTGTATTACCTTTAACCGCAGATCATGTCCGAGGATCCTAAAACTCTCGCCATCAACGTACGTTTTCGGCTTAGGAGCGTATTTTGCCATTTCCGCATAACGATCAAGGGCTTTTAGGATATAATCTGACTTGCTTTGCAGAAAATCCTGTATAGTTTTTTCTGATACTTTATGATTTGCGGAAACATACACACTTTGATCTGCTTTGATCCGCAGATTCAGATTTTTAACGTTCTTTCTCTCCAAATCATATTCTACCGTTCTGTCGTCAAGCTCAATTATTCTTTTCATTTGAATCTCCTGAGCGCAACGGTAATAACGTTTTCAATGATCTTGTCGATCGTGTCAAAATCCACCTTGAATCCGTGATTTTTTTCCAAATCGTAGAACAGATCATCAATGTCCTGCGCAATCTTGTTGTGAATATCCTTGTTTGTTTGCCAATCGACCGTATCGTGCTTTTCTATGATTTTCGTGACCTCAAGCGAAATATCCGATACCGTTTCAATATTGGGTCCCATATCAATTACATCGTCCAGAATGGCGGCGATGACACCGTAAAATGCCTGAGCATGCAGATTTCCTTTGATTCTCTCAGGGTAAACAATGTTCGTTGTCCCCTTGCGATAATCGGCAAGGATCGATTTCATCTTGTCCAGGTATTCTGCTTCGGTGATAACTCGATTCTTGTAATCCTCCAGCGCAGTCTTAATGCGTTTAGAAAAGCTATCGTAATAGGCGGGGTTCTCGTCCCGGTTGACCTTGATACTTTTCGTTACATGAGATAAGATCGCATCAGCTTTAGAACGCAAGGAACCAAGCTCTTGTAACTCCTTTTCAAAATCATCCTCATTCAGAATATCCACCGGGTTAGTCAGCTGCTTGAGGCCGACAACGGATAAATGAGTGTCAAGAAGATTCTGCATCTGCGACTCATATTCCCGGTTGTCGATCATATCCGCATAGCGAATCTTGACGCTTCTGCGCACTTTAGAATAGAAGATAAATGCCGACTGATATTTTCCGAGCTCCGCTTTTTCAAATGCCGCGTATGCCTTTTCGGAATTCATCACCATGTTCAGCGCGCGACCAAACACGCACAAAGCATCGTAAAACTTACCGCGAACTTCATCGTCTGCAAGATATACTTCAATTTCTTCTGTGTCCTCTGAGTTCCTGATCGGTTTGAATATGTCACACAGATGCGAATAAGCCTCGCGCAGACGGCTGACGTAAACCATCACGTCCACGACGGTTCCTTTAAGATCTTCCGAGTCAAACTCTTCCAGCCCGGAGCCGCTGTACATTTCCATGGCGGAATCGAGTTTGGCAATCAATCCTCTGTAATCGACGATCAAGCCAAAATCTTTGCCTTCGCACAAACGGTTGGTACGTGCGATCGCCTGCAAGAGTCCATGATCTTTCAGCTCTTTGTCTATGTATAATACCTGTGTGAGCGGCGCGTCAAACCCCGTGAGCAGCTTGCTGCACACGATCATAATGTCAATTTCGCCGTCGATAAATTTGTTTTTCAGTGTATCTTCGTAATCGTCGGCATTGCCGTATTGCTGCATCATTTTATTCCAGAATGCAACCACCATATCGTCGGTGCTTTCGTCGACCTCATCCACACCTTCTCTCATATCCGGTGCGGAAATGACGACAGCGGTGGTCAGATCACCGAATTGCTCGAAACACTTTTGATAGCGAACGGCATCTTTTTTGAAATTACAGGCAAGCATCGCTTTGAATCCGGTGTTCTTGTAACCTTCCAGGAAATGCTGATTGATATCAAGTGCAATTCGTTTGATACGTGCATCTGTGGAGCCAAGTCTTTTTATCGTGCTCCACTTGTCGCGCAAATCGGCTTTTTGCGCATCGCTCAGTTTTTTGGTTACTTGGCTGAACCACAGATCGATATTTTCCTCATCTACGTTCTGTTCTACGAATCGACCTTCGTATATCAGCGGAACGATCGCTTTATCTTCAACGCCGTCTTTAATGGTGTATTTGTGGATCAGCTTTCCAAAACGCGCAAGCGTGCTTTTTTCGTTCTTCATCAGCGGAGTACCGGTGAACCCGATATAACAGGCGTTGGGGAAGACGGTGCGCATTTTGGCGGCAAGCGAGCCATAGTTGGAGCGGTGGCTTTCATCAACCAACACGAAAATATCACGGGAATTGTTTTTCAGACCGCAGCTTTCAACCGTGTTGAACTTGTTGATGATAGACGTGATCACGTCAAATTTACCGCTGTTGATGAGCTCAATTAGATGTTTTCCGCTTGTTGCCCTTGCCGGTGCAAGACGGGTATGAGAAAAGGTTTTCGCAATTTGTTTGTCAAGCTCTTTTCGGTCGGTGACGATGACCACACGCGGATTTAGATTGCTCATAGTCTCCAAGATGTATTTGGACACCATCACCATAGTGAGCGATTTGCCGCTGCCCTGCGTATGCCAGATCACGCCGCTTTGGCGGTTGCCTGCGGCGTCGTTCGTGTTGATCGTTTTGATAATTTCCTCAACAGCGAAAAACTGTTGATAACGGCAGATTTTTTTGACGTTGGCGTCATACAGAACGAAATACTTGGTCAATTTCATCAATCGCTCGGGGGAGAAAAGGGAGACGATATTTCTATCCTGCACGGTGGGCTCTCTGCCCACCACAAACTGATCGATCAATTTGTTTTGCCACTCAGTATCCTGCTCGCGCCAGATGCACCAGAAGTTCTTTCCCGTCCCGCAGGTGCCGTATTTCACTGAGTTTTTGTTGGTCGCCATGACGATCTGTGCATATTTGAAAAGCTGAGGAATATAGTCTTTCCCCTGATTGCGGATCATCTGTTCAACCGCCTGGTCTTCGCTTACCGTCGGCGCTTTGCACTCGATCACCGCAAATGGAATGCCGTTTATAAACAGCACAACGTCGGGACGAGCATTTTTCTGCTTGTCCCAACTGTCGCAGGAGAATTCCTCTGTCACGTGAAAAACGTTGTTGCCGGGATTCTCCCAATCGATATATTTCAAGTTAAAGCTTTTTGACGATCCGTCCGCCAGTTTTTCAAGATAACTCTTGCCGAGCATCAGCGAATCATAGATCTTTTCGCTTGTTCGGATCAGCCCTTCCGTGAGCGGCTCGTCCAGATCGGAGATCGCTTTCTCAATGTTGTCTGCCGAGAATTTGTATCGTATTCCATCAAACTCAAACTCATTGATTTTGGCAAGCTGACGACGCAAAACATCTTTCAAGAGCACATGAAAAAGCGACCCGCGCTGCGCCATGCAGTCATCCGGCGAGATGTACTCATATCCCAGCTTGCAAAGCAATTCTATCGCCGGATACTTGCTGATATTATCCTCCAAATAGAGGTCTGATTGAGACTTGTAACTCATATGATCTCCTCTACTCCACGTTGCCTTCGATCATTTTTTTCATTTCCTCAAGACCTGAAGAAAGCTTCTTTTTTTCTGCGGATTTCATATCCTTCGAAAAGCTTCCCATAAGTGCTTCAGTCCCCTTATACATTTTGTAAAGATTAGCCGGAATATCAAGCACTTTACGCTCTGTTTTCATTGCTTCGCGTGAGGCAATCTCGTCTATTATCTGTTTCATAAACCTTGAAATATCACTTCTCGCCCGGTAATCAGCCGGTGCGTAAAAACTGATTCTTCCGTCAGTATATAGTTGATATACTCTATCTCGATTATCCTTTTCCGGATCATATACGCCGATCGAATAGCCGCCCTTGCTTTTGACCAAGCGCATACAGGGAATGTCGGTCGCACTGTCGCCTATGTACACTATGTTTTCGTACGGAATGGTTAATGCGTCATCGTTCATGCTGTTGTTTACACGCTCGTCATATTCCTCATAGAAACCTTTTGCGATACGGAATATAAATTGCGTTTTGTTGGTATAGTTAACCGCTTGTGCCGGCCATTCAGCAACACCGTCAGCGGTGTAAAGATATGAAGAAGCATAAACTCTCTTGAATTGCGAGGCAATTTTACTACCCTCGATGATTTCTTTCAATCCGGATGAAATAATGTAGTGTTCCAGTTCTATGCCTTTACTATCCGCATACTTGTTCATCCGCTCGAACCAAGTCGTTACTCCGTTATAGAGAGGCACATCCGCACCGATTTTATTAAAGTATTCCTTTTTTATAGGAAGTCGATTTGCTCTGGAATAGTTCAAAAGTTGATACATCCATGCAAGGTTGTTATCCATCAGATTGTCTTTTGCTAAGGCATTAGATTCTTCCCAAAAGGTCTTTTTATCCAGTCCGAAAGATGGAATCAGTGTGAATGTTTGCATATCGTCTGGAGATAAAGTTTTATCAAAATCGTAGCAAATGACCATTTTGGGTTTTCTTGCCCTGATTTCTTTTATGGCTTCTTCATACATAAGTGTGGCTCCTTTCTTGAATCTATGTTCTCACAACCCCCGTCAGCAAAAGCTGCATTAGGGCTTTCTTTTTTTGTTTTTCCTCATCACACTTACGCTGATGAAGGGTGATAAGGTGGTCGAGGCTCATAAAAAATGCAGAAATAGCGTTTTGTTCCTCAACGGATTTTGGCATCGTTAAATACAACTGTTTCAACTTATTAAGGTACATATATGTACGAGAACCACCTTGTTTTTGCAAGATAGCAAACTTCGCAAATTCATATCCGTAATTCAACTGATATTGTAAGTATCGTGAATCCAAATTTTCATCAGTTGTAAATACCGGATAAAGCGTACTAACTATGCCATTTTCAACGATATCGTTAATATTAAAATGAAATATTTCATCATCTGACATATGACGATATGTAAAATATCCATATGGAACAATGTTATAGCCAGTATTGTCGTCCGAAGCAATTTGATTTCCAGCAAAATATTCTGTTTGAAGAAAAATTCCCTTTCTTGATGAGGTCAATGGTGGATATTGGTTGTTTTTAGTAGTTGTTTCTGTATATTCAATAATATTGTCTCCCAACTTACGCTGTTCCCAAGCGTCAGTAAACCCCGGAAAGCGGATTTCGGGGACATTGCAACCTTTTTTCGGGAACATCTTCGACAGATAGCCTTTTTTGAGACGTTTCAATTCGTCAATTTTTTTCTGTTGAAGCTCAATCACCTTGTCCTGCGTCTGCAAAATCTCGGCAATCTTCTCTTGTTCCGGCAGAGGAGGGATTATTATATACGATTTATAAAAATCTTCTCCCGTAAGATTGAGAAGACCGTCATCCCTCACACCGTGATTAATTTTCTTCGATAGCTGTCTATTAAGAAATCCACTTATAAAAACTTGTTCGATGTAGTTTTTATTTCCTTCCTTTATTCTAAAGCATTCAAACACATTGGGTACTGCCGCACTATCACGGTCTTTTAGCCGATAAACGCATCCTTGAGGATACTTTTTAGAATTGCCTTTATTGTACGCAAAATCGCCTTTGCGCAATACGGTGTATTTTTCATATTGCTTGCCGGACAATTCTTTACCAAATTTATTTGCTTGATTAACAAAACCAATTCCTGCCGAAATACTCAAAGTTTCGTATTTGCCTGTCCCTGCGACTTCTTTTATTTCATCCGAAATATCTGACAACTTTTTTATTTCCCATTCTTCCGGCACAAGTCCGACTTTCGTCTTTTTATATCCCTCCGGCACCTCGCCCCGCCGGATTTGTTCAATTCGCTGTTTTATTTGTTCGTTCATAAAATTTACCTACTGACAAGAATTGTTGCGATAGGACCAGCGATCGCTGCAAGCATTGCTACGATTGCAATCACCATCATCCACACATTGAACACTCGGCTCTTACGGATATCTTTGCGTGAATCCTTAAGCGATTCTTTCTGTGAGTTATACATTTCTTCCAGCTTTTGATAATTAGCTGATAGAATACCGTTCTGTTCGGTCGATACTTTCAAATGTTTCTCAAGGATCTTGCGCTGAGTATGTTCGGCTCTCAGCTGTTCCGCGAGAATATCATTTTGAGCTTTTAACTCACCCAACTGCTGTTCCATCAACTCTGTTTGGGCAATGCTCGCCTCTGCTCCGGCAACCATCTTTGCATCACGACGAGCCTTCTCTCTATTCATTTTACCGATTGCAGCATATTGCGCATTGAATTGTTCTGAAATTTGTCGAGCTGAATTAAAAGTAGAAGAAACATCCAAATGTATATTGTTAAAATCCAACTTATTCATCTTCTTTCTCCTTTTCTGTTGCTTTTACTTTTTGGGCTAACGTAAAGCCATAATTGCTTATATCAATGTTTAAACTGTCGCCCTGTTGAATCTTTTCTTTGCATACGAGCATTTTCGTGCGAATATTGTTTCCGTCCGAGAATTCTACTTCAAAAATAAAGCTTCGAAAAATGTTCAGCGTTGGATTGATAAAGAACAATCCGTTTTTAACATACACGATTCCGAGCAACAATAATAGAATCGACATAACGACAATATCGATAATATCGGTAAAAGAAAACGCAAACAGTTCCAAAATAAACAGAGAAAAATACCCCAAATAATACTCGGCGGTTCTGTTGGTCACTTTAGATGCAACAACTAAGTCTTTCGATAGATTTTGATTCCCTGATATCAAAACAATTGTACAAATTGTGATAACGATAACAATGCCAACCACAATAAATAGTTGAACACTCAACAAATCAGAATATTTTGCTTTACCTTCAATCGCATCCTTAAGTATTGTGGCATAGTCTTTTATCAGAATAAGCCAAAACATCGGCAAAAAAGCAGAGAGATACATTATGATCTTTTTCATAATCACACTCCTTTGGTTTCAATAATTTCCTCCGTAAACAGTTGCTTACTATACACCTCGCGGATGATATCAATAATCAAATCAGCATTTGCATCGGTACAAACGATTCGATCTTTTTCGTCAAACGTTATTGCCGCAAATCGTTCGTCACCACTCAGTACATCTTTAACTTTTTTGTTTGGAATTTTACTCCAATCTGTTTTTGAATTCTTCAGTGCATTAGCAAGTTTGAGAGTGCGTGTTTTTCCAGCTGTTGCTTTAGCAAAGAAAACGTCCACCGAAGTTAAAATCGGCCATTTTTCGATTTCTGGTTTTGCATCAGCAACCATTTTCTTGGCAGATTCGAAGTAGTTAAAAAGATTTTCAAAGTTTTTCTCATTAAGGATAATTGTGGTGCCTCCATCTATTACGACATCTATACAGCCGTTCAAAACGATGATGTCATTTTTCTTTTCTACCAAACCATTAGCTGTGAATGCGAATTTGAAGCCCTTTTTATACCAAGTATCTGTTTTCATATACTTGGATACAAGGTAAGTGTGAATGATTTCATCCTTGGATCGATAAGAATAATCAATGACGATTACCGAATAATCATCGTCGAAATTGTCATTTTGCAAGAAAACGTTGTCATCGTCAGCTTTCTTTAAACTATCTTGCATATTTATCCACATTGATATTTTCTTTGTTTCATGTTCTATCAACGCATTCTTTTCTGTGTGAACAAAATCGTATGTGCCAAAAGAGCGACCATAAGTAAAATGCTCTAAATTTGAGCAATAATTTTCCTTTACGTCGTCATCGATTCCATTAGGCAGACGAAAGGCTGCAAACTTTTTTCTGCCATCTTTTTTAAGCAAATACAGGCGTACCGATGCGTTGCGAAGATTATTGATTAATTCCGTCATGTCAGTCATCTTAATTCAACCCCAGTTCTTCCATATATTTTTTCATCTGCGCCTGCACATCGGCAAGCTCCGCTTCAATATCCGCAATGCTCTTCTGTACTTGGTCGATATCGATCAGCTCTTCCTCTTCGAAGGTATCAACGTAGCGCGGAATATTCAGGTTGTAGTCGTTGTCCCGGATCTCCTGCAAGGTTGCCACGTGACTGAACTTTTCCTCATCCTTGTAAGAAAGATCCGTTCTATATGCTTTGTATGTATCGACGATCTTCTGAACGTCCTCATCCCGAAGGATATTTTGATTCTTGCCTTTTTCGTAGTGTCCTTCGCCGCTTGCATCCACAAAGAGAACCTTGCTGTTCGTTCCGCGATCCTTGCGGAAGATCAGAATGCAAGCCGGTATACCCGCGCCGTAGAACAGGTTGGCGGGAAGCCCGATTACAGCGTCAAGAAAGTTGAATTGTTCGATAATTGCCTGACGGATGCGACCCTCGCTCGCACCCCTGAACAAAACACCGTGTGGCAGAATGATACCCATGCGCCCGGTGGTGTCGTCCAGACTGCTGAGCATATGTAGAACGAACGCATAGTCGCCCTTAGAAGACGGCGGCACGCCAATATCAAAGCGGTGGTAAATATCCAGATCAGCGGTCATTTTCGCTTTCTTGCCGTTCTCGCTTTCGGTATCGGGAAGAAAGCCGCTATCCCATTTATCCAACGAAAACGGGGGATTGGCGACGATGCACTGGAATTTCATCAACCGGTCGTTTTCCACATTGCCCGGGTTTGAGAGAGTGTCACCCTGCCAGATAGTCGCATCGTCCACGCCATGGAGGAACATGTTCATACGGCAAAGCGCCCAGGTCTGCATATTCTTTTCCTGGCCGTAGAGATGCGTTTTTTTACTTTCAATCTGTTTAAACGCCTTTAACAGTAAACCGCCGCTGCCGCAGGTTGCGTCATAAATCCGGTCGTTTTCTTTCGGCGCAACGAGCCGCGCCACAAGCTCCGATACCTTTGCAGGGGTATAAAATTCACCGCCCTTCTTGCCGGCATCGGAAGCAAAGTTGGCGATCATGTACTCGTACGAGTCTCCGATGATATCTACGTTATCAAGTTGCGACGGACGAAGGTCTAAGTCTGTGAAGTCTTCCAGCAGATTCTTAAGTATGGCGTTTTTCTCTTTCGGCTCACCGAAATCAACGGAAGAGTTAAAATCGATCGCACGGAACACGTTATGCAGTTTTGCGCTGTTATTGTTTTCAATTGCGGCAAGTGCAATGTTGATTTTCTGTCCGATTTCAGGATCATTGCGATTTGTATAGAGGTAAGCAAATGTGGAGGTCTCATCCATTACAAACCGTTCACGACCCATGGCACGCTCGATACGACGCTCGTCTCCGTCGTATTGCTTCATATAAGTCTCACGAGTCTCAACATACACATCGCTGAGATACTTTACAAACAGCATAGATAGGATATAGTCCTTATAGCGTGAACTATCGATCTTTCCGCGAAAGCTGTCGCAAGCGTTCCAAAGTGTTATTTCTATATTCTGTCGGGTAGTCATTTCAGTTTTCTCCTTTAAATTTATCATATATAATGTTGAGTGTTTCCTTGTTAAATACCGCTTTTTCTTTGGCTAAGCGATACAGCAGCTCTTGTTCTTTATTTGAAAGCAACAGTAGTTGCCCAAGAGCTTTTTGCTTTTCTTTGGAAAAAATCCGTATGTTTAACGAACCGATAAAGCCGGAGCTGATCGTGCCAAAAGCCGTGCTGCCACTGCTGTTTTGCAGAATTTGTTGATGGGTACTTTCACGGCGAAGAAACCAAAGTATGTATTCGGGCAGAACCTCCTTACGATTTGCTCGTATGATAGCGAAATGCGACGGAACAACGAGTCCACAAGAGTTATCGTCAATCAAAACAGACGTATAAGGAAAGCTGAGACGAATCAGTACATCGTCCTCTTGAGTAAATAATTCGGGTTTGAGTTTTTCTTTTGCCTGGTATTCTTCGGCAAACGCTAAATCAATATATCCTTCCGCAGCTATACATTTCAGATTCAGCATTTTATAACGAAAGGAAGACCGCATACCTTCTTCGGCTTTCTTTCTACCCGTTACTGCTCCGGTTCTAACCGTTGCGACTTCATCTAATCTCATATCATCACCAACTTTTTTGTCTTGGTATTCATGTGACATTATTATACACTATCTGATTCAATTTGTCAAGTCTTTTGCACTGGAATATTTGTGACATTTTGTGTCTTGATAGGTTTTCTGGTTTTAAATCTTAATAGCCGACGATACCCGTGTTCAAAAAGTGCGTGCAGTTATCCTATATAAACAGAAATGAGGTTTCGTAAAGCTGGGAGCAGTATTCATAAATGAAAAGCGGAGCCGAAGCCCCGCTTTCATCTAATCTTATGTAGTAAGTTGAGTTGATACGCTTTCCGTCACCAATCGAACGCCGAGGGAGAAGCCGTATTGGAAGGCGGACTGCTCTATGAGGGAGTGCATCTCATTGACTGCATCGTCATATTTCTCGAGCAGTTCCTTTTGCTGATTGGCGAAGGTGTCGGTGAGTTTATCACGGCTTTTGCCCATTAGAGAGAGTAGGTGTTTGGACTGCCGGTTTTGAATCAAAATAGTTTCGTTCGGGTTTATATTACCGTACCACAGATCTTCCAGTGTCGTCATACGAATATCACCTCGCTCAGGACGATCTCGTTGACCCGGTCGCGGATGTTGTTCATGGCTCCGACCCATGCCATTTGATCGCGACGTTTGAGTTCTTCGGTAACGCTTTCCTGTTTGGCAAGTTGCTTCACCAACTGGAAACATATCTCATTTGCCTGCTCGTCAACACTTTGCAGATAGGGGGTAAGATTACCATTCATCCGCATGACGCCGATCACGCTCGGTTTGGTTTCTTTCAGATACTGATAATGCCGTTGTCCCCAGATTCCTACGCCTTTTAAGTTGTCTTTCATAATGCAATACCTCCTTTGCTGAGTACATTGTACTGCAAAGGAGGACTATTGAAAAATGTGCGATTGACGCAAAAATCCCTCTGCCGATTTTACTCAACAGAGGGATTCTTTTAGATATAAACTGAAAGCTTTACATCTTTCCAATTTGATGTTTTGAAGTGGTGCACATCCGAAACTGTTTCCAGATACTTATGAGCATACGCTTCGTCAATCGTCAAATCGGCAACTTTGAGAAAGGAACAATTACTTGTTTCCCTGCTCCTTAATAGCAGCCTGTGCTGCCGCGAGGCGAGCGATCGGCACGCGGAAGGGCGAGCAGGATACGTAGTCAAGACCGATCTCGTGGCAGAACTCAACGGAGGACGGGTCGCCGCCGTGCTCGCCGCAGATACCGCAAACGAGGTTCGGACGGGTCTCGCGGCCAAGCTTAACCGCCATCTTCATGAGCTTTCCTACGCCGATCTGATCGAGCTTTGCGAAGGGATCGTTCTCGTAGATCTTACCGTCGTAATAAGCGTCGAGGAACTTGCCTGCGTCGTCGCGGCTGAAGCCGAAGGTCATCTGAGTAAGGTCGTTGGTACCGAAGCAGAAGAACTCAGCCTCCTTGGCAATCTCGTCAGCGGTAAGAGCCGCACGCGGGATCTCGATCATGGTACCCACCTCATACTTGAGGTCGCTGCCTGCTGCTGCGATCTCCTCGTCGGCAACCTTAACAACAACGTTCTTTACGAACTTGAGCTCCTTGATATCGCCGATAAGCGGGATCATAATCTCGGGAACAACATTCCAATCAGGATGCTTCTTCTTAGTGTTGATGGCAGCACGAATTACCGCTCTGGTCTGCATTGCTGCGATCTCGGGATAGGTGACCGCAAGACGGCATCCGCGGTGACCCATCATCGGGTTGAACTCGTGGAGCGAGTTAATGATATTCTTGATATCCTCGACGGTCTTGCCCTTAGTGTCAGCGAGCTGCTTGATCTCCTCCTCGGTGGTAGGAACGAACTCGTGAAGCGGGGGATCGAGGAAGCGGATAACGACCGGGTAACCCTCGAGAGCATCGTAGAGTGCCTCGAAGTCGCTCTGCTGCATGGGCTGGATCTTAGCAAGCGCAGCCTCTCTCTCCTCAACGGTATCGGAGCAGATCATCTCACGGAATGCAGCGATACGGTCGGGCTCGAAGAACATGTGCTCGGTACGGCAGAGACCGATACCCTCAGCGCCGAGCTCGCGAGCCTTCTTAGCGTCTCTCGGGGTATCTGCGTTGGTGCGAACCTTGAGCTTTCTGTACTTATCAGCCCAAGACATGATTCTGCCGAACTCGCCGCCGATAGTAGCGTCAACGGTCGGGATGATGCCGTCATAGATGTTACCGGTAGAGCCGTCGATGGAGATGCAGTCGCCCTCATGGAAGGTCTTGCCGCCGAGGGTGAACTTCTTGTTCTCCTCGTCCATTGCGATGTCGCCGCAGCCGGAAACGCAGCAGGTGCCCATTCCGCGTGCAACAACGGCAGCGTGAGAGGTCATACCGCCGCGAACGGTAAGAATACCCTGAGAAGCCTTCATACCGGTAATGTCCTCGGGAGAGGTCTCGAGACGGACGAGGACGACCTTCTCGCCTCTTGCCTTCCAAGCCTCTGCATCCTCAGCAGTGAATACGACCTTACCGCAAGCGGCTCCGGGGGAAGCGCCGAGACCCTTACCGATAGGAGTAGCAGCCTTGAGCGCCTTGGAGTCGAACTGCGGGTGAAGCAGCGTGTCGAGGTTACGGGGGTCTATCATGAGAACTGCCTCAGCCTCGGTCTTCATGCCCTCGTCAACGAGGTCGCATGCGATCTTGAGAGCTGCGGGAGCGGTTCTCTTACCGTTACGGGTCTGGAGCATGAAGAGCTTGCCGTGCTCAACGGTGAACTCCATGTCCTGCATATCGTGATAGTGGTTCTCGAGGATGCCGCAAACCTCCTTGAACTGAGCGAAAGCCTCGGGGAACTTCTCTGCCATCTGGGCGATGGGCATAGGAGTACGAACGCCCGCAACGACGTCCTCGCCCTGTGCGTTGGTGAGGAACTCACCCATGAGCTTCTTCTCGCCGGTAGCGGGGTCACGAGTGAACGCAACGCCGGTTCCGCAATCGTCGCCCATGTTACCGAATGCCATCATCTGTACGTTAACGGCGGTACCCCAGCTGTAAGGGATATCGTTGTCGCGGCGGTATACGTTCGCGCGGGGGTTGTCCCAGCTGCGGAATACTGCCTTGATAGCACCCATGAGCTGCTCCTTAGGATCGGAGGGGAAGTCCTCGCCGATCTTGGACTTATATTCAGCCTTGAACTGGTTAGCAAGATTCTTAAGGTCATCGGCATCAAGCTCAACGTCGAACTGAACGCCCTTTTCAGCCTTCATCTTGTCGATAAGCTGCTCGAAATACTTCTTACCGACCTCCATAACGACGTCGGAGTACATCTGAATAAATCTTCTGTAGCAGTCCCAAGCCCAACGGGGATT
>OIYO01001278.1_pt1 | contig 14457 bp, 16 predicted proteins | sample 1588191 | NCBI WGS metagenome assembly OIYO01 (sample SAMN03283275) | human gut metagenome | biome: human-associated habitat; material: feces | host: Homo sapiens | place: Peru | collected 2012 | reverse complement strand
GGAAGATAAACTGTATTATCGGCACCCAGTATTGCATTATATGCTTTCCCTTCCTGCTGAAATTGTGCCGTAATCAACATATCATCCCACGTATTATCACGAAATGAAAAAATAAATTTGACAAATCTCTGAGTTCCCTCCACATAGTTTTTTAGATTTGAGGCAATTTTTAATTTCTGTCCTAATACATTTATGTTAACATCCATAATCTTCACCGTTCCTTTCATTTGAAATTTTTAAATATCGAACTTATATTAGATGCTACATTGACAAGACGCTTCATATATTTTTTCAAGCTTATAAAAGATGCACTGTTCTTCAATATATCTGATGCATCAGAAAATGTTCTTGTATCAGAAAACGACACGTTGATAGAATCTAAATTGTCGTAGTCTACCTCATATTCAGACAATCGAAGCCGATAAAGTTTTCCGTCTGCCCTGCATTTAATCCAATTGCCGATTCGAAAATAATCTATAATAGGTAAAAACTCAGGCATTGCAAGCAGATTATATATATTAGAGGTTATAGTATAGCTTGTTTCTGTAAGTTTAGAAATTTCTTCCGTTGCGCTGTCAAATAACTCTTTTGCACTGTCAAGCAGTTCTGCATCCGTTAATCCATCAGAAATATAGTTGGAGTTGGAAAAAGATGACTCTCTTCGAAATGAAGAAAACTCGTTCCATAAAGCACCGAGATAATTACCTAAACTAAGCTTAGTTTGTATTGCAGAGGATTCTTTCTTCAATAAATCGGAAATAAATTTACAGGCGTATGCCTCTGTTTCTCTTATTTCCATTTCCGACGTTAGTAAATTCAGTTTATTGTTATAATTATTTCTGATTGTCTCCGCGTCTGAGGATGAAGCCCAAGTAGTATCGGATTTTTGGTCGATTATATCCATACATCCCATACCGCCGTCTTTAAATGACTGAAGTCTTGACAGACAATACTTTTTTAATTCCGCCGCGAATTCATCATCGTCCTTTTTAAAGAGCGCGACAACACTGATATCATCCACAGCTTTTTCTAACTCAATGTCAATCTGTTGTTGTATAAATTTTGTCGTGTCGTCGTTTACTGTAACGGTTAAAGTGTCGGTTTTTTTTGATTCGAGATTATCTGTTTTTCTTGTGACTGTTAATATACCAGTCCAAGTTTTTGCAGTTGAATCATAGGTGCTTGAATCAGAGACGGAAACATCATACCGTGTACTGTCAATAATAACTTTTGCCATTTTAATCACAGCGTCTGTAACGCTCCATTGCGATGTTCTCTCTAAATTTTGTACGGACACTTCTGTAAGTTTTGTATTGAGCTTTCCTGCCTCATTTTCAGCTGTAGATTCACTGGCGACAGCTTTCGGCATTAAGTTATGCTCCAAATATAATTGCAGAGATATTGCTTCATACAGTCTTTGAGACAAGTCCGAATAACTGCAATACCAATTACTCATTTCGGTATTAGGATATATTGCGACATCAGGAAGTGCGGGTGCGGTATTTTGTTTATAAAAATCTTGTCCGTATTTGTTAATAATTGTATTAACGGATTGTGTACCTATGACAACAGCCCAGCTCCATGGGTTTAAATTTGAATAATTATTGGTTATTTCTGAGAACATTGTGTAATGCTCTTTGTCTATGTATTTCGAGTAGAGTGTATTGTATTCTGACAGTTTATTTTTTAACTCGTCGGACATATCTTCATAATCGTCATCCGTGAAATTCCAAACATATGATGTTCCGTTTGGATTGCAGCTTCGAATCGCAGCATTCATTAGGTCATCACCCGCTTCTACCCTGTAACAATTAACAACTGAATCGGATTCCTTCTGATAATTTATGTCTTTTGCAAGATTGTCCGTAGACACGTAAACAGGCGTTTCTTCACCGTAGAATTCAGCATCGTATACTGTTATTTTTCAATTAACTGTATTTTCTGTGTTAATATTAAGACTGCACTCTACATCAATTATACATCCGCATGCTTCTGCAATTTCGGATAACGTTTTATATATATCTTGGTCATTAAAAGTAAAAGTCCTCTGTATGGATGCAACAGTGTCGTCGACCTCAAAGTTTTTGTAGTGGGGCGTCTTTTCTGTGATTCGGTGCAGAAGAGAAGCTTTCTGATTAAGCGAGTTGTATAAAGTGGTAGGGGAGTAGTCGTCTCTCGATATATCATCCTCTGTATTGATTTGCGTGTCGTATAATCTTATTCTTGACAGCTCTGCTTCACCGAGCGATGTCCCCGATACAAATTTACGTTTTTCGGTATCGGATTCAAAAGTTTCTGCTTTTATTTCATAGAGACAATTCCACTCCTTAATCCACACCAATTTAAAATCCTTGATTTTGTTCCAAATGTCGGGTGTCACCGAATTTGCATACACATTAAAACTTAATTCCGAATAAATCATCCTGTCTTTTATCCCGCTTTTAAATTTGGAATTGACAACAGGCAATGCACCGAAAAGCTTGCCTGAACGGTTGGCAAGGACGACAGTTGGTGCTATGACTTTATTGTTTGAATCAAATTTAATTTTTATTGCCATACGCGTCCCTCCTTTTAATTCGGAATATTTTTAATAATAGGTATATATTCAACTGTTATCTTGCAAGGTGTGTTAACAGCAATATTGTTAAGGCGAATATTATATGTGTTTCTAATTTTCAAAAATTCATAATTAAAATCTGAACATATATCATGTTTATTGTCGCTTGAAGTGATTATGAGATTACTACCGTCAATGTGTATCAATTCGCCGTTTTTACAGTTTGAAATAGTCATAGTATTGTCAGCAATATCTTCATTGGTTATCGTAATATCAGAATCGGATTTACATACGATACCTACATCAACATATGTTTCTCCGATTTCGTCCGATATGTCGTATATCTTGAATTTGCTGTCAGATTGTATTATATCCTTAGTTACTGTCTGCGTTTCGCCGTAACCGAACGGCTTGTCTGTTTCCATTGTAAGCCTTAATCCGTATAATTCATCTGCGACAAATATTTTTTCTATATTGAAGCTTGCATTGAAATAACACGGTTCTCTGAATTTTTCAGAGTCGTCGATAATCTGAAAACGATGGAATTCAGGACGGTTAAGCCAGCGCATAAGGTCACGGAATTCGTCGGTGGTTATAATCATGTTTGCCTTAATTCTATCGGTTATAGATTTGAAACTGCTTTTTGCTTTGTTTGCAAGCCGGTCGATATTTTCCTTGATTCGATTGATTTTAACCTCTATCCAGTCAATTATTTCGGGTTCGGTTTCTTTTGAACTTCCAGAACCTCCCGACGAACTACCTCCGGTACCTCCAGACGATGCAACAAAATCTTCGATATTGAATTTGTTGAAATCAATTCCTTCATCCAATAACTTTTGTGCCTCAGCTCGTAAATTTGCCGCACGCTCATACGCAATTTGATAATCACGCCCGTTTTCATGTCTTACACTTATGGTATTTCCTTTTGTGTCTATTTCTTCTTCATACCATACGCTCTCCTGTGCCTTTGTGTCAACTTCTTCAGCTCTCGCAAGCATAGCTTTTGCCCGTGAAACTCTTATTAATGATTCAGCTGTTGCATTTGCAGAATTAGCAAGATTCAGAAGCTGTGTTATATCGGAGGATGTTTGTATCTGGTTTTTGTTTACGAGCATTTTTTGAATCGCAAGTTCTGCAAGTACCTGCTTTTCTACCGAACCGGCAGCCGCGGCATCATACTGAGCCTTTATCTGTTCATACGTTTTGTTCGTATATTCTCCGGTTGTATATTTCAGCCTTATTTTGTTTATTTCAATAGCTTTGTCTACAATTTCGGCAGCATTAGCAACTCCCATTTGTTTTAACATCGCTACCGTTCCGGCTCGGGTAGATTCAGTAACATCATCAAGCGCTCCGCTATTGTTTATGTAAGCGGAGGAGAGTTTGTTAAATGCTTCTTGACATGCGTTTATATCGTTAGGGCTGTTTGCAATTGTTTCTACAAAATCTTTATACACTTTTCCATCGTCGCCGAGATTTCCAAATGTTTTTTCGAAATCCTCATTATTTAAAATCGAACTCCAATCAAAATCTCCGCCGTCTTTAATGTCGGTGTATATTTTGCTAAGTTGGTCGAAGCCTTCAGACAGAGATTCAATACCGCTTAATGATTCAATGTTTGTCTTTATTTCAATCGGTTTGCTTGTCTGTTGCTTAACAATGTTGATTTGTTCTATTAAGTCGTCGATACTAATAGAACTTCTATCCTTTACAATATCGTATGCAATTTTAATTTCTTCAGCGGATAAATCTTTTAGTGAATCTCTTGTTTTCCTTGTTTTTATCTCAATTTCACTTAACTGCTTGTTTATTTGTTCATAGTTTGCGATATTTTTTATTGAATCTACAACACTGTCTGAAGCACCATTGTCTTTAAGTGTTTTCACTGCGGTATCTATTTGATTCAAATAATCAGATGCTGATAGATCTCCGGATTCAAGTTTCGATTTTAAATCAAACAAATCGGTAATAGCTTCTTTTACTTCCGGTGTGGATTTTCTAATTATTTTGACGATATTGTTATCAATAAACTGTTTCAGATCGTCTCCGTTAGAAATATCAAGACTGTCAAAATCAATACCGCTAACAATTTTTGAGATTGCTGTCTGCATCTCATTGTCTGCTGTTTCATAATCGAAAGAAGTTTGCAGATAGGCATTTGCAATGTTTGCAATTTTTTGGGAACGAGATTTGGCTTTGATTTCCAAGTCGTTAATCTCATTATCAATAAAATTATCAACAAAATCATTAATTGCGTTGCTGTCAATAACCTTTTTCCAATCAATTGTGCCAGAGTTGTAAAAATCATTCACCATCTGATTCCATTTTGATAGTAGTTCTGATGGAATTAGTGTACGACCACTTGCATTTCTAAGGATGTTCTTTTGAACATTTTCACTAATACCTCGCATAGCATTGCGATACTCTTTGTCAGAAATTTCACTATTCCCTAATCGCTCAATGCTTTTTTTTATGTATGACTCTGCTTTTTCTATTACAGAACGGTTGTTTAAGTAGTTTGACCTTTCTTTGTTTTCTTGTTTTTTAGATTCAACGGAAGCTCTGATAGCTTCGTCCATGTTTTCAAGAATTTTTTCATTTGCAACAGAACGCTCTATCTTTATTAATTTACTCAGAGACTCTCTTAACGTGTCAGCCGAATAGGAAAGTGCAAGCATGTGATTTCCATTGCTGTCAAGACCCAAATCAATATCCGGAAATATTTCAGCAAAATTGGTTAAAAGTGATGTAATTGCATTTGCATTTCTTTTTCCGCCGATAAGTTCAAGGATATTTGCTCGATCAATATCAGCCAAGTCACTCCAAACCTTAGATAATTCCTTAATTCCTTTAATAATATCTCATATTTATTGGAGAGCGACCATTATCAGCCGTATGGCAGAATACAAAGTCATCTTGGCTGTAAAAAATTAGCGTCTGCATTGCCTGAGTTTTTAAAATCTCACGATATAAAGTATACACCTATAAAGGGCTGCAAAGACGAATACGATTTGATTATAAAAGAATTAGGCAAGGCGGGGATATCGTGAATTATAATGATTGTTTGGGCTATAATCTTGGGTATTGTACTTTAAAATGTGCAAACCCTGAATCATGTAAAAACTTTAAAAAGTTCGACGAGTGGAGGCATATACCATGCAAAGTCGGAGATAGAGTTTATCTCTTATTGAAAGGATGTGCTGAAATATTAGATGGAGATGTTCGAAAACTTACATTTAATCGCGAAGGAGATCTATGCGTTTGTATCAGACGTAAACAAGGTAATTATTATACCACAGGAAATTTCAAAGAAAGTTCATTCGGCAGAACCGTATTCATAAATAAAGCGGATGCTATAAAAGTGATGATGAATAAATAGCGTAAATGTTAATGGAGGATAGATAAGTGTTTTGGTTATCAGATAAGGCAATCGAATACGCAGTTTTTAAATGTCAAAATAATCCGGGATATAAAGTAGGTATTGCTCTAAACAGCAGAAGTAAATATAACGATGTTGAATTATGTATGCGGAAGTGTTTAAAAGATACAGATGATTATATATTTCGTAAGGGAGCAAATGATAAAAGAATTGAATTTCATAACGGCAGTCATATTAGAATTATCCCCGCAACAGATAATTCGCGCGGATATAAGTTTCATTTGCTTATTACAGACAAAGAAATCAATGATGAGATAATTAATTGCGTTTTGCGACCTTGTGAGATTCTTAATTACGTAGCTGACAGGCATAAATTTTCAGATGAAGAGATTGTAAGAGTCTTAGACCTTTTACATAGTCGAATTTTAAAAGATAAATTCGCTGAAAAGGTAAGCGAAGGCGAAATGTTGGCATTAGCTGAAGTAAAAGACCTTGTCAAATGTCAAGCTGTTGAGATTTGCAAATTAGAAAAAGCAAGAAAAAAACAGGGTCAGTTTTTAGTTGAAGAAAGAGCGCAAAAATATGATTTAATTGATATGTTATCACAGGTTAAATCAGAATCATATAAAGAGTTTGCAGAAAAAGTAAAGCAAAAATGTTATGAAACTTATGATGAGGTATTACCATCTTTGTTTTCCGAAATAGTTGATGAAGTGCTAATGAAAATGGTAAATAAAGACAACTTGGCGTAAAGCAAGAAGAATAATACCTGTAAATAGCAATAGGAGGACATAAAAATGATTAACAACATGAATGCAATTAGAAATTGGTTACTTAAAGTAATTGAGGTTTTGAAAATTATTCAGGAGATATTTAGACGATACAATTAAGTATATTATCAGCACGTGCAGAAATCATCCTAAAAGTTTTGTGTTATTGCGTTTGTCAAGCGATGAAGAAGTTAAAAAATTGTCCAAACGCGTTATTTTGTTTAAAACCATAAAAAATCCTGTTGATAATACAATTATTTGTGTGAAGTAAAGGAGAAAGAAAAGATGAAGAAGATATTGATAAAATATCATAATGATAAGATTGATAAGATTTCCAAAATCGAAAAAGGAGATTGGATTGACCTTCGTTCTGCCGAAGCCGTCGAGCTTAAAGCAGGAGAGTTTAAGATTATATCTCTCGGTATTTCCATGAAGCTTCCCGACGGATATGAGGCGCATATCGTTCCCAGAAGTTCAACTTTTAAAAAGTGGGGAATCATTCAGACGAATTCTATGGGTGTAATTGACAACAGTTATAGCGGTAATAATGACATATGGGGTATGCCCGTTTATGCACTTCGAGACACGGTTATTCATGAAAATGATAGAATATGCCAGTTCAGAATTGTAAAGAAAATGGAGGATGTCGAATTTGAACAAACCGATAGTATGCCCGGAACAGATAGAGGCGGATTCGGCAGCACAGGAGACAGGTAAAAATGTATATTTTCTCTTAAATTCGATAATCCTAATTATAAATATAACAGGAGGTTTATAATTGGACGAGAATAAAGATAAGTTGTGTTTAAAAAAATTAACATTACAGGCGTGGGCGAAAATTGCTTTAAAAGATGGTTTGATAAGCAATGAAACTTACAAAAGAATGAGCCAAAATATTGATAGGATAAAAGTTTAAAAAAAGGGATGCTGTGTGGTTATGCAGTGTCCCTTTTTCTTTTAACAAAGATTCTGTTGACAAATTATTTTGGCATGGTATAATTATTTATATAAACGTAGTTACAAGGAGAGTTTCACATGAACATTTATGATGTTGCTAATAAAATGAAGTTGGAACGAAAAACAATTTTTGATTTGAAAATAAATGTAACTTTTTATGCAAGAGTTTCTACTACGCGCGATGAGCAGGAAAATTCTATTGAAAATCAGATTTCATATTTCACACAATTAATCAATGATAATCCGAATTGGACTTATATTGAAGGATATGTTGACAGGATTAGAGGAGAAAGTGCTGATAACAGAACATCATTTATGCAAATGATAGACGATGCAAAGGATGGCAAATTCGATTTAATCCTAACCAAAGAAGTAAGCAGATTTGCAAGAAATACCATTGACTCTCTTACATATACGAGAGATTTATTAAGAGCCGGTGTCGGTGTTTTCTTCCAAAATGATAATATTTGCACGATAGACACTGACAGCGAATTAAGATTAACCATAATGTCAAGTATCGCCGCCGACGAAGTAAGAAAATTATCTGAAAGAGTTAAATGGGGACATAAGCGAGCAATTGAGAATGGTCGTGTCGAAGGAAATAGCCGTATATACGGCTACGACAAAGATGATTGCAAATTAAAAATTAATGAGCGTGAGGCTGAGATGATACGGCTTATTTTTGAGTTGTATTCAACAGGCGAGTACAGTACACGAAAAATTGAAGATATTGTCTATGAAAAAGGATATAGGAGCAGAAATAATACAAGAATACAACACAATACGATAGGCGGAATTATTCAAAATCCAAAATATAAAGGGTTTTATTGCGGAAACAAAGTAAAGATTGTAGATTATAGAACCAAGGAGCAAAAGTTTCTTCCCGAAGAAGAATGGATTATGTATAAGGATGAAACAGGAGAGGTTGTTCCCGCCATTGTATCTGAGGAGCTGTGGGATAAATGTAACGCTATATTTAAAGAACGCAGTAATGCAGTCAAGACAAGAGAGCGTTCGTTTAAAGACAGAAGTGTTTTTACCGGGAAAATTATATGTGCGGCACACAATAAGCCATTTTGGAGAACAAGCTATTCTAACAGTTCTTCTAAGGGCGAATCTGTCTATCAGTGGGTTTGCAGTGAAAAGAAAAGATTCGGTGCAAAAGCATGTGCTACAACTTATTTGCTTGAGTCCGATTTATATGATATGCTCTCTAAAACATTTAATGATATATCAGATAATTTGCAGGACTATATAGAATCATTTATTCAGATTTATCAAGCTTCACAAAGAGATAACGGACTTGAAAAGCAAATCGAATCATTAAGAAGACAGTTATATGTTGAGGAAACCAAACGCGAGAAATTATTAGAGCTGTACATTGACGGAACTATAAGCAAACAGGAATTTGTAAAAAGAAATGACGGTTATGCAGTGTTAATCAGTAATCTGGAAAAAGAGGTTGAAGAGTTAGAATCCAATAAAGAAGCGGAGAAGGATTATTATGACTCAATAAAAAATATTGAAAAATACTTTACCGAAATGTACGATAAAAATAAAGAAATGACAAAAGACCAGATTGATGAATTGACAAAAACTCTTATAGATAAAATCTATGTGACGGCGATAAATAACGATGCAATGAAACTTTCAATTAAATTAAAAACCGACCAACTTGTAGAAAAGAAATATGAAAGAAAACAAAAATTCTATCGGCGTTCTGGAATCACTACCTTGACCATCTGACCGCCGACAGAACCGGCCTGACGGGACGTAAGGTCGCCGTTATAGCCCTGCTTAAGGTTAACGCCTACTTCCGAAGCCGCTTCCATCTTGAACTTATCAAGCGCGTTTCTTGCCTCGGGTACAAGACTTGAGTTACCGCTCTTAGCCATCGTAATCTACACTCCTATCTTTTCACATGCATCGTATGCTTATACGCATTATATGCACTGCTATTTGCACCGGGCGCGTAAAAACGGAACACGGAATTTTATCAATGGCATTTAAGCGATAATTCTTCGTTCAAAAACTATGCGCCTCGGTGCCGAAGATAACATTCGCCGTTTACTTCGCCGTGCAAGACTATTATGTGCATTAACCGCGATTTATGAAGTGGAAATTAAATGAAAAATGCGGATTACAGACTGACGAAATCGAATAAATATATTATGTAACATAATTCTTTGATTTTTTCAAGGTTATGTAACATTATTTGTAACATTTTATCGACGTTTTGCAGCATAATTTGTAACATTATTCGTAATATCATAAAAAACAAGGCGAAAACGGAGTATGTCCGAATTCGCCTTATATAAATACAATTATATATTGAATGAAATTATTTGTCGTGATTGTCGGTTATATACTCGCCTCCGTTCTGCGCGAAACGGATTTCTTCGCTTCCCGCGAGGAAGCAGTCCGCAAAACGTCTGTTTGATGCGAGTGAAAAATATTCCTTGCCCGAAATAATTATGTGGTCGACGAGTCTTATATCGACGGAGGACAGAACTCTCGATATCTCATACGTTACGCTGTGGTCGTTCTTTGACGGAACGCACAGACCGTTCGGGTGATTGTGCGAAATTATAGCCGCGGTTGCCTTGCAGTCGAGCAGAATCGAAACGATTTTTCTTATGTCCGAATCGGTTGACGACGCGTTTCCGCTGCTGATGAGCGCGAATTTTAATATCTTGCCTCTTTTATTAAGCGCGATGAGATAAAGCGTTTCATGCGTAAGACCTATGAATTTCGGAATCAGGTACTGAGACGCCTGCGCCGACGAGGTTATCGAGTCTGTCTGCGAGGTCGCGGAGTCGAAATATACCTTTGTAATCGACGGAATCATTGCGATAAGAGAAGCCGCATTCGGAGTAACGCCGGGAACCGAAACGAGCGCGTCGTATGAAGCGTTGAAAACGCAGTCGAGCGAACCGAATTTGTCTAAAAGCGCGTGCGCTATGGGGTTGGTGTCTTTCATGGGAATAGCATAAAATAAAAGCATTTCCAAAATATTAACGTTCGAAAAACTGTCGAAATTTCCGTCTTTAAGAAAACGTTCTTTCATACGCATACGGTGCCCCGAATGAGATGCCGTATGATTGCTGTTATTTTCCATAAAAATCACTTTCCGTAATGAAAAATTTTAATTATTTTACCATAATGAATTATAAGTATCAATATTTTTTGATAAATTCAATGTAAAAAAATCTGAGCGTTATTTATTAAAAATATACGAAAAATGCTTGACTCTCCTTATTTTGCATGCTATAATCTGTTTGCCGCATGTATCGGGCATTGTTTTAAGAGGATTTTCCCGCCCGCCGCAGCGAGACTTTATAAGGAAGGTAAATCAATGTACGCAATTATCGAGACCGGCGGAAAGCAGTACAAGGTTGAGAACGGTTCGGTTCTTTTCATTGAAAAGCTTGACGTTGAGGCAGACAGCGAAGTAGTTTTTGACAAGGTTATTGCCGTTGGCGCCGATGACGGCATCAAGGTAGGCGCTCCCTATGTTTCGGGCGCAACCGTAACGGCTAAGGCTCTCAAGAACGGCAAGGGCAAGAAGATTACCGTTGCCACTTACAAGGCTAAGAAGAACGAGAAGCGCAAGATGGGTCACAGACAGCCCTACACCAAGATTGAGATCGCTTCGATCAACGCTTGATGACAAATGTCGTATTTAAAAACCGTGACGGCGCGCTGAACGGATTCACGTTAAGCGGACACGCCGGAGCCGGGGACGCGGGGTATGATATCGTATGCTCGGCGATTTCTTCGGCGGCTTATATGACCGCCAACATGCTCACTGAAATTTTCAATGAGAAACTGACGGCGGACGTAAGGGACGGTTTTATGTCGATTGCGCTGTCGGACGGGGCTTCACCCGTCGCTTCGGATATACTCAAGGGCTTTAAGCTCCATATGGAACAGCTCTGCGGGCAGTATCCGGACTTTATCAAAATTACTACGGAGGTGTAAGTTATGCTTAAAGTAAACATTCAGCTCTTCGCTCATAAAAAGGGAATGGGTTCAACCCGTAACGGCCGTGATTCCGAATCAAAGAGACTCGGAGTTAAGCGTGCTGACGGTCAGGCTGTTAACGCCGGCACCATTCTTGTTCGTCAGAGAGGAACTCACATCCATCCCGGCGAGAACGTAGGCAAGGGTTCGGACGATACTCTTTTCGCTCTTGTTAACGGTACCGTTAAGTTTGAGCGTTTAGGCAAAGACCGCAAAAAGGTCAGCGTTTACGAAAACTGATTTAACTTGACTGAAAAACGCCCTGAGGCTTCGTGCTTCGGGGCGTTGATTTTTTTTCAGCTCAATTCAATGTCATAATAGACTTTTTTGGATGTTATAAAATTTAATTCATATTCTATTTCTATTTTCTGTGCGTCGGCAGGAATCTGATAGTACAGATATCCGTCCGTTTCTCTGCCGGCGGAAAGATCGTCGCCGTTAAATCTCTCATCGCCGCAGTATGGGTCGGAGGCAGGCTTGTTATCGGCGTAGCATTTAAAATCACCCGAATAAACAAATGCGTCGGATGTCCCTGTGTTTTTAGCTTCCGCAAACAGTCTAATATACTTATATCCGCTGTCGGGCTTGCTGAATTCCGAATAACCGGTCCAGACCTCGGCTGATTTGATTGATATTTCAAGATATCCGTCGGTAAAGCTGTCGCCGACTTTCAATCTTTCATTTTCATTCTTCTTCGTTGTTGTTACGACGGCTTGTTCATTTTGTGTGACAGACGGGGAATCGTTATTTGCTTTGTTATTATTTTTTCCCGATGATATTGCGGAGATAATAATGAAAAGAAGAATAACGATCAGAACCCAGAACCACCAGCGTTTGTATATTTTCTTTTTCTTCTCGGATTTTGACTGAACATCATTCTGCGGCGGCTGTGCGGCGGCAAGGCTATACCCGCATTCGGGACAGAATTTAAGAGAATCGGAAATCTCCTTTTTGCATGACGGACAAATCATTTTTTTTTGACTCCTTTTTATAGATTGATTATATAATACACCAGATGTGATGTATTATCATTATTTTCGGTGATAATACTTATATGAAAAGATATTATGAAAAGCTTAGAGAGTTGAGAGAAGATAATGATTTAAAACAGAGCGATACCGCACATTTGCTCGGAACTACCCAGCAGGTGTATTCAAGATATGAAAACGGAATAAACGAAATGCCGGTAAGGCATCTTGTAACGCTTTGCAGATTCTACGGCGTAAGTGCGGACAAGGTTCTCGGTCTTGATGAAAAATAATATCGTTAAATATAACCGAAAAACAATAATGAGCAGATATGTAAATTCGGTAGATTTTTTATCTCTTTTAATGAAAATTTTTGTTTACATCCGGTGAATTAAGTGGTAAAATATCTGTTGGTATATTTTTAACCTTTGAAGCCGGTTCTTTTTCGGCTTCGGATATTACCAAGGAGGAAAAAATAAATGGCCAGAAAAATGAAGACCATGGACGGTAACAACGCCGCCGCATACGTGTCGTACGCGTTTACCGAGGTTGCGGGTATTTACCCCATCACGCCGTCCAGCCCTATGGCAGACTATGTTGACCAGTGGGCAGCAAAGGGTCAGAAGAACATCTTCGGTACAACCGTAAAGGTTGCCGAAATGCAGTCCGAGGCAGGAGCTTCGGGTACGGTACACGGTTCTCTTGCGGCCGGTGCTCTTACCACGACCTACACCGCATCTCAGGGACTTCTTCTTATGATTCCCAATATGTATAAGATTGCAGGCGAACTGCTTCCCTGCGTATTCCACGTTTCCGCACGCTGCGTAGCTTCGCACGCGCTCAACATCTTCGGCGATCACTCGGATGTTTACGCATGCCGTCAGACCGGTTTTGCCATGCTTGCCGAGACTAACCCGCAGGAGGTTATGGATCTCGGTCCCGTCGCTCACCTTGCGGCTATCGAGGGCAGAGTTCCGTTCATCAACTTCTTCGACGGCTTCAGAACCTCTCATGAGATTCAGAAAATACAGCTTTGGGATTATGAAGATCTCAAGGAGATGTGCAACATGGACGCCGTTGAGGCATTCAGAAAGCACGCTCTCAACCCCGAGCATCCCGCCATGCGCGGTTCTCACGAGAACGGAGACATCTTCTTCCAGCATCGTGAGGCATGCAACAAGTACTATGACGCGCTTCCCGCAGTCGTAGAGAAGTACATGGATAAGGTTAACGCTAAGCTCGGCACAAATTACAAGCTCTTTAATTACTACGGCGCTCCCGACGCTGACAGAGTTATAGTAGCTATGGGCTCTATCTGCGACGTTGCGGAGGAGGTTATCGATTACCTTACCGCTAAGGGCGAGAAGGTCGGACTTGTCAAGGTTCGTCTTTACAGACCGTTCTCGGCAGAGAAGCTTCTTGAAGCTATCCCTGAGACCGTTAAGAAGATTGCCGTTCTTGACAGAACGAAGGAGCCCGGTTCTCTCGGCGAGCCTCTTTACATGGATGTCGTTACCGCTCTTGCGACTCACGGCAGACAGGCTGAGGTTATCGGAGGCAGATACGGTCTCGGTTCAAAGGATACTCCTCCCGCAAGCGTATTCGCCGTTTATGACGAGCTTAAAAAGGACGAGCCCAAAAAGCAGTTCACTATCGGAATCAACGACGACGTTACATTCCTTTCTCTTGAGGAGAAGGAAGCTCCCAACACCGCGGCAGAGGGTACCATCGAGTGCAAGTTCTGGGGTCTCGGCGGCGACGGCACCGTCGGTGCGAACAAGGACTCCATCAAGATCATCGGCG
>OIYO01001276.1_pt1 | contig 14474 bp, 10 predicted proteins | sample 1588191 | NCBI WGS metagenome assembly OIYO01 (sample SAMN03283275) | human gut metagenome | biome: human-associated habitat; material: feces | host: Homo sapiens | place: Peru | collected 2012 | reverse complement strand
CCCTTGACCCCTCCGCGCGATTGAGTTGGTCGCGCTTTCATGCTCCTTCCGCGTGCAGCTTTTTTGTGCTTCGCCTGGTTGGTGGTTAGTGGCGGCTAATTATTGTGCGCTCATCCGCACGGCAACAGGCGCGGAAAATCAGCAAAATCAATCGGTCACATGAGAAAGGTTTGGAAAACGAAGCATAGCGCCTGTGTTATAATCAAGGTACTTCAAAACAGAGGCGGACAAGGGGGAGCGGTATCATGGACGATCAGAATCGGTGTATGCGGTGCATGAGCCAGAAGGATTCGCAGCAGGAGACTTGCCCGGCGTGCGGATTCAGCGAGAAGGACTTTGTGCCGGAGAAGCATCATCTTCAGCCCCACACCATCCTCAAGGGGCAGTATCTGGTGGGGTGTGCGCTGGGCGAGGGCGGCTTCGGCATCACTTACATCGGCTGGGATATGTTCCTGCATATTCCGGTTGCGATTAAGGAATATTTTCCCTCCGGCGTCGTCATTCGCGATCAGGGACAGCACACGGTCAGCGTGTTCGCGGGGAAGGACGAAGAATCCTTCCTGCAGGGGCGCAGCAGCTTCTTCCGCGAGGCGCAGAAGGTCGCGAAATTCGACAACAACGTCGGCGTTGTGTCCGTCAAAAACTGCTTTTTGGAAAACGGAACAGCGTATATCATCATGGAGTACATCTCCGGCATCAATCTGGGCGCGTACGCGGAGCTGCACGGCGGCAAGCTGACCTTCACCGAAACGCTGAAACTCCTCCGCACGCCGATTTTGACCTTGGAGGAGCTGCACCGCGCGTCGACGTGGCACCGCGACATCAGCCCGGAAAACCTGATGCTCGCCAAGGATGGCAAAGTCAAGCTGATTGACTTCGGCTCGGCGATGGAGAGCGACCGCGAGAAGAAAACGCGCGTGCTGATGATTCGCGCGGGCTATTCGCCTGTGGAAATGTATTCCAGCACCGGCGAGGACGGTCCGTACTCCGATGTTTACTCGATGGCGGCGACAATTTACAAGCTGATTACCGGGGTTACGCCGCCGCCCGCCACCGACCGGCTGGATAATGACCCGCTTGTGCCGCCATCCGCGCTGGGCGTGAAGGACATTTCCCACGCGCAGGAAGCGGCGCTGCTCAAGGGCATGGCGGTGCAGGTGAAGAGCCGCTATCAGACGATGGAGGAGTTCTTTGACGGGCTATACGGCAAGAATACCCCTGCGCCCGCGCCGAGCCAGCATCAAAAGCGGCTGATGATTGGCATTGCGGCGCTGCTGGTGCTGATTATGGTGGGCGTGGGCGTGCAGCTTTGGCGCAGCAGCCAATCCCTGCCGGTGGGACCTGCCCCGACGGAAGCCCCGACGGCGATTCCGACAGACGCGCCGACCGAGATACCGACCGCCCTGCCGACGGAAGCGCCAACCGACGTGCCGACCGAAGCCCCGACGGCGATTCTGACCGAAGCACCCACCGCCACGCCCGTGCCGTCCGCCGTGGAAACGGCTTTGCGCGATTTCCTGAATGCCAACGGCTATGCGATTGCGGCGGATGAGGCCATCCCGGCGGATGCGCTGGCGCGAATCGGCGGTGTGCGGCTGCTGGAGGGCAATATCGACTTCACCTTCCTGACGGACGAGGGCGAGCTGGAATATCGCGATTCCTTCTACATGAACCCGTGGCGGCGCGATGATCCGCAAACCCCCGATGTCCGTGGCGAAGCGCTGACGACGGAAATGAACCTGTCGGACTTCGCCTGCTTCCCGAATTTGCAGTATCTGGGCGTGTGGGATAAGCGGGTGACGAACCTCGACGCGCTGTCGAAATTGCCGCGCCTGACGACGCTCGTGCTTGACCACTGCGGCTTGACGGAAAGCGACCTGCTGACCATCGCGCAGCACGCGCCGCTGCTGACGACCCTGAACATCAGCAACAGCAGCATCACGAGCGTTGCGGCGCTGGCAAGCCTGACGAAGCTGGAGCGCCTGATTATCAGCAACACCGGCGTAACGACGCTGACCCCGCTGGCGAACTTGACTATCCGGCAGCTGATGACCGAAAATACCGCGATTTCGTCCATTAACGAACTGCGCGGCACGCGGCTGGTCAAGTGCATCCGCGACTGGGCGTGCCCGATTGTCACGGACGGCTACGACGTGCTGGGCGAAATGCCGCAGCTGGAGCAGGTGAACATCGTCGGGATGGAAGGCACGCAGGAGCTTGTGCTCGATTTGTCCCCGCTGGCGAAGGCGCAAAACCTCGTGTGGCTGGACGTTGGCTATGTCGGCGTGCAGGACATCAATTTCGTGAGCAGTCTGCCGAACCTGCAATATCTGCTGATTGCCACGAGCAACCTGACGAGCATGATGATTGGCGACGCGACCCTGCCCGAAAACCTTGGGTACATCGACTTCGGCGGCAACTGCATCACCAGCCTGGAGGAACTCCACCTTGAGCGCTTGCAGAAGCTGGAATACATCAGCCTGCACGCTAATTTCATCACCGACTTCTCGCCGATGGAGCAGTGCACCGCCACCGAAACGTGGATTACCGACCAGCACAGCCCGGATATGATGATGGGATGGCTGGGCGACTCCCTGCGGCAAGCGCTGAATCTGCCGCCCAAGGCGTTCATCACGCAGAAAATGCTGGATAACGTAATCGGCGTGACCGTGCGCGACGGCGAAATTGAGTGGGTGTTCTACGAGGAGAAACCGAACCACGACGCTTGGCAGCGCCGCGAGCGGGAAGTGACCGACTGGAGCAAGTACATCGACAAATACAGCGACAACGGGAGTGATCCGCTGTTCCTGAAGCCCAACCCGACAGACGCCGACCTGCCGATCATGAACCCCGATGCGTTCGATTTGAGCGAGTTGCAGTATTTCCGCCACCTGCACTACTTCCAGCTGCGCAACCAGCGGGCGGAAGGCACATGGGTGCTCTCGAAGCTGCCGATTCACTGGCTGATTTTGTCTAACTGCGGCTTGACGGACGCGGATATGCCGTACATCACTGCCATCAACGTGGATGACGGCAACCGCTTCAACGAGCTGTACCACCTGAATCTGGGGGATAACGCCATTACGTCCCTGTCGGGCATCGAGCGGCTGACGACGCTGAACGTCTTGCTGGTGCAGCGCAACAATATCAGCGATTTGTCCCCGCTAAGCGACCTGACGCGCCTCCATTTGCTGAATATCAGCTGGAATCCCGGCATCACGAGCATCGAACCGCTGGGGCAGGGGTTGCAGAAGACGCTGGTGAATCTGGACATGGCGGGTTTGGCGGTGGATTTGACCCCCGTCGGCGGCATGGAGAATCTGGATCATGTGCGCCTTGGCGACGACTGGAACGGACATCGGATTTCGCTGAATCTGGCACCGCTGGCGAACATGACGCACCTGAAATATCTGCACATCCTCGGCGCGAAGCTCGACAACGTGGAGGCAATCGGCGGGATGAGCGGTCTGCTCTGCATCGACTTGCAGAACTGCGGCATGAGCTCCGCCCGGCTGACTGCCCTCAACGGGCATCCGCTGACGACCGGAATCGTTCTGGAGCGGAACTTCCTGCGCACGCTGGATGGGCTGGATTTGTCGACGCTGCCGCAGCTGAAGGAAATCAACCTCGGCGGCAACACGATTCGCGATTTCTCGATGTTTGACGGCACGGCTATCACCGTGTACGGGCAGGATTGGCAGAACGTTACCTACTAAAGCGATTATATAATAGGAAGGAAGAATGGCTATGTCCGCACCGATGATCCTGGCGGAAAGCGAAGTGGAGCGGATTATCCGCCTGTCGCGCAACGCGGAATTTGCCCGCGCGTATCTGGAAAAGGGCATCCGCGTGCCGACGTTCCCGGAAATTCTCGCGGAGTATTCCGGCATCACCGATGCTTCGGCGCTGCGGGAGAAGCTATGCACCCGCCTGCAGGGCATGATTGGCGAGCCGAACGCCGCGTCCATCCGCCGAAAGGTGTCCATCTGGTTCACGGGCAAAACCGCGCCGGAAAACCGCAGTCAGCTGGTGCGCATCGTGTTCGCGCTGGACATGAGCGACGAGCAGGCGCAGAATTTTCTGGCGTGCGCGGGCGGCGGCTGCCTGCATCAGCGCAATCCCATCGAATTGGCGTACCTCTACGCGCTGCGCAGCCGCCTCAACTACAACGAGGCGTGCCACCTCATCGAGCGCATCCGCCATATCGCCATCGGCGGGCGGGGCAAAACCGAAGTGCTGGAGAACGAGTTCACCAAAGTCCGCGGGGAAGATGAGTTTGTGGACTTCATCACGCGTCAGCGGATGAATCTGGGGGAGCTGCACAACACCGCCTACGAGTATTTTCAGGAGTACATGGAGGTGCTCACCAAGCCGCCGGACAGCTTCCCGCACCTGCCGGAGCGTGCATACAGCGTGCGCGAAATTGTGCAGATGTACTTGAAGCCCCCCGCGGGCAGCAGCAGCGTGCTCGGCAAAACCCTGCGCGCCCACTGGCCGGATGAAAAAACGCTCTCGCAGATTGCCAACCGGCGGCAGGATGTGCCGCGAAAAGTGCTGATTCTGCTGTTCCTGATCACCGACGGGGCGGAAAACAGCCTGTATGTGAACGATGCCGCCGTCAGCGACGATGCGCGCGTGCTGTTTGACGACCGCTACCGCCGCGTGAACCAAATGCTGGATGACTGCGGATACAGCCAGCTTGACCCGCGCAACGTGTTTGACTGGCTGATGCTCTACTGCATGTACGACCACGGCGAGCTGAACGGCAATGAGCGCCTGCAGGCTGTCCTGCGGGAGACGGAAGAGAATGACGCTCTGGGAGGGGATGCCACATGACGATGCCCTATGCCTGCACGCGCTGCATGATGCCGACGGAGGAAGCCGTCTGCCCAGTGTGCGGGGCGAAAACGGAGAATGCACAGCGGATTCGCGATGCGCTGCCGCCGCAGACCATCCTGCATGGGCAGTATCTGCTTGGCGCGGCGCTGGGCGGCGGGGGATTCGGCACGACCTACCGCGCCTTGAAGCTGGAGAGCGTCGATCCCGTGCGCGGCGAAATGGTGGCGGTGAAGGAGTACTTTCCGCACAGCATTGCCGCCCGAAGCGATGACGGCAGCGTCGTCCCGCAGCGCAATGATGCCAAGCTGTTCACCAACTGGCGCGATAAGTTCGTGACGGAATACAACATGCTGCTGGAAGCCTCGCGCTGCCCGTCGGTGGTGCAGGTGCTGGATTTGTTCGAGGAAAACAATACCGCGTATCTGGTGATGGCGTACGTCGAGGGCGAAACGCTGGCGCATCGGGTGTGCGAAAGCGGCGCAATCCCGCCGGAGGAGCTGATGCGGATGATGAAGCCGTTCATCGAGAATCTGCGGATGCTGCACGAGAAGAAAATCATCCATCGGGATATAAAGCCCGCCAACATCATCCTCAAGGGCAGCGATACCCCGATTCTGCTGGATTTCGGCAGCGCGCGCCCCAACAATCCAGAACTGCGGAAAACCGTGCTGATCAGCAAAGGCTACGCGCCGCCGGAGCAGTACGAGGAGAACGGGAAGCAAGGCTGCTGGACGGACGTCTATGGTCTGTGCGCGACGATGTACTTCGCCCTGACCGGTCAAGACCCCGCCGACGCGCTGGAGCGCAAGTACGCCATCAAGGCGAAGGGCAGCGACCCGCTTGTGCCCATCCAGAAGCTGTGCCCGAAGCTGAAAAGTCAGTGGGCGGATGCGCTGATGGCGGGGCTTGCGATGGAATACACGATGCGCCCGTCGTCCTTTACGAAGCTGGAAACGGCACTCTTCAGCGAAAGCAAGCCGGATGCGCCGAAGCACGCGCCCATCATCGACAGCGCGCAGACGACCCGCACCCTGCTGGCTGCCAAGCGCGCCGGGAATCTGCTCAAGCGCTTTGCACCGCGGAAGTACGAGGGCATCCTGCGCGAAATCGACCGCATCAGCCGTTTGAGCAGCATCGCGCAGCAGGCAGAGAGCCTCCAGCAGCTTTTGCAGGGCAGCGGCGTTATCTTCCGCCTGCTGACGAATGGCTTCCGCAAAGCCTGATTTTGCTCTACCGCCGCAAACCGTCCTGCACGCCCGCTATCTGCTGGGCGACACGCTCGGCGGCGGCGCACTCGGCATCACCTACCGCGCCGTGCAGCTGGATGCCCCCGCGCGCGGCAGGGTGGTCGCCGTGAAGGAGTTTTTTCCGCGCGCCCTTGCTGTCCGGGCGGCTGACGGCAGCGTGCAGCCCATGCCCAAAGGTGCGGCGGATTTTGCCCTGTACTGCGCGCAGTTCGTGCATGGATACCGCGTCCTGCGCGCAAAGGCAAACTGCCCGGCGCTTGTGCCCCTGCTGGATTTGTTCGAGCAGAACGGCACGGCGTATGTGGTGATGGCGTACATCGAGGGCGAAACGCTTTTGCAGCGGGTGAAGGCGCACGGGGCAATTCCGCCGCGGGCGCTGATGCGGATGATGCGCCCGTTTCTGCACGATTTGGCGGCGCTCCACCGGCGGAAAATCATCCACCGCGCCATCATGCCCCGAAACATCCTCCTGCGCGGGGAAAATCCGCCGATGCTGCTGGATTTCGGCGGTGCGCGCCCGGAGGATGACTGGCCGCTGAGGCGCTGCCCGGTACTGCGGGGACGCGGGTATCTTCCGCCGGAGCAAATCTGCCAAAGCAGACAAGGCAGCTGGACGGACGTGTACGCCCTGTGCGCGACGATGTACTACGCCCTGACCGCCAAAGAGCCCGCCGACGCGCTGGAGCGCCTGTTCGCTGCCAAAACCGGCAAGGATGACCCGCTTGTTCCCATCCGCACGCTGTGCCCGAAGCTGCCGCGAAAACAGGCGGATGCGCTGATGGCAGGGCTTTCGCTGGATTCCGCCGCACGTCCGGCTGACTTCGCCGCGCTGGAATCCGCCCTGTACGGCAGCAAAATTCCGCATTTCACATTCCGCATTCCGAATTGGTGCGCGCGGAAATGAGCGGGAAAACCCGCCGCCATCAAGTGCTATAATTCCCAGTGAAAGCAAGCCCCGCCGACCAAAGCGGAGCACGATAGAAGGAGGAAAATCCATATGATTATGAAGCAGTGCAGCGCCGGCCATTTCTACGACGCAGAACGCTACGACAGCTGCCCCTACTGCGGCACGAACGAGGACAAGGTGCACACCCAGCCGAACGTGATTCCGGTGGACAACGGGCTTGAACCGACCGTTCCCGTGAATCCGGCCACGGGATTTGGCGGCGGCGAGACAATCGGGCTGGATATGTCCAAGGAGGTGCGCCCGGTCGTTGGCTGGCTGGTGTGCATCGAAGGCCCCGATCGCGGCCGCTCCTACGAAATCCACAAGGAAAACAACTACCTCGGCCGCTCGGCGCAGATGGACATCTACATCGCCGGCGATGCCACCATCTCCCGCGACAGCCCGATGGTCGTCACCTACGACGCGAACAGCCGCAGCTTCTACTGCGGATTCATGGGCGGCCGCTCCATCGTCCGCCTGAATGGGATGCCCCTGCTCTCCACCACGCAGCTCAAGCACGGCGACATCATCGAGCTGGGCAAAACGAAGCTGATGTTCGTTCCCTTCAGCAGCGACGCCTTCGATTGGGACTGGACGCAGGAGTAAGGGGAGGAACACAGCATGAGGGCGAAAAAGTTGTTTTCCATCCTTCTGGCAATGATGCTGATGCTCTTCGCGCTTTTCCCGATTCAGGCGGTGCTTGCCGAAACGACCAATCAGCCCTCACAAACCACCAGTACCGCAGAGCCGCCTGCAAGCTCTGCGGTACCCACCCAGCGGTCTGACACGCCCGCGCCCACGTCGGGCGCTGAACCCGGTGCGGAAACACCTGTGGACGTGTCGGGGCAGCTGGGTTTTTTTGTTCAGCAGTATGGGCTGATGGTGCTCCTTGCGCTGGCGGTGATTGCGCTCGTGGTGCTCCTTGCGCTGCTTGCGCGGTCGAAAAAGAAGAAGCCCGCGAAGATGGGGCAGACCAAGCCGGTGCAGCCGATAGGGGACGACCCCCAAACGCAGCAGCTGCTTGGCAGCCCGGAGCGCCCTGTCGTTGCGCAGGTCGGCAATCTCCACAACATCGGGCAGCGCGCCTATCAGCAGGACGCGTTCGGCGTGTCGCCCCTGCTGGACGAGAAAATGCGGTTTCAGTCAAGGGGCGTGCTGGCGGTGCTGGCGGACGGCATGGGCGGCATGAAGGGCAGCGGCGAACTGAGCCAAGCAGCGGTGTACACGGCGCTGAAGCGATTCCCGCACATGCCCGGTGACATGCGCGAGACGCTGGCGAGCCTGACCTCGGATATCCTGAACATGGTGCAGACGCATTTTGCAGATTCGGGCGCGGGCTCGACGCTGATTATGGCGAACATCCGCGGTGGAATGCTGGACTTCATCAGCATTGGTGACAGCCGGATTGCCCTCCTGCGCAGCGGAAAGCTGATGACGCTCAACCGCGAGCACAATTATGCCGCAACCCTGCATCAGCAGGCGGCACAAGGGCTGCTTTCGTGGCAGGAAGCGACAGAAAACCCGCGCCGCCGCGCCTTGACCAGTTATCTGGGGCAGGGGACTGAACCGGCGATTGATTTCCCCGCCGAGCCGATTCGTTTGCAGTGCGGCGACATGATTGTGCTCATGTCCGACGGCGTTTACGGCACGCTGGATGACGAAACGCTGGAAAGGCATCTAATCCGAAGCAAAAATGCGATGGAGGCGGCGGAAGCGATTGAAAAGGAAGTGCTGTCCGCGTGCAAGCGGAATCAGGACAACTTCACGGCGGTGCTGATTGAGATTCGCGACGAGCTGGAAGTGTGGGATGAAATCAATGCGAAAAAGGAGAAGAAACCATGAAACAGTGGATGCGCAAGTTCTTCGCGGTGCTGATGATGCTCTGCCTGCTGGCGGGCAATGCGTGGGCAGAAGAGACGGCGCTGGTGGATGTGAATGAACTGCTGGACAGCGTGATAACGGCGGAATTAAGTGATAACGCGCTGAATTTTGATGCTGCCTACACCCTGAACGCGCTGAATGATGCGAGCCAGAATGCAGCATCATCAGCAGATGAATTGGGGAGTGAGGGCGGCGATTTGCTGGTCGCTGCTGATGGCTCAGTGGTCTCAATGGCAGTTCGCTACTACAATACAATTGTGGCTGTGAGCAATTCAGACATAAAGACAGCGACATCGTTTAGGATCTTTGACTTAAATACGGGAAACGGATATCCGGCACAAATAAGCGGTGAAGAAAATTCGCTGATATTTTTCAAGCTGGATGAAATGCCTGACGTTGAAAAGTTATACATGACAAACGGAATACCGGCAGGAGCTACCGTTGGTACGAATGGCGGTATATACAGCTACTATGTTGATGGAGACAGCATTCGCATTACAAAAGTGCAGGTGACCCGCCCTGCAGAAGGAGAACTGTTTGGTACATACAGTGGTGCCGAATTGATGCAGGGCAGTCCGATTTTCTTCTTTACAGATGATAAGGAGCGCGTCATTATAGGGCTTGCGGACAAAAACCACCGCTATCTGGATTTGTACGCGTATTACGAACTGACTACGGCGGCAAATAATCCCACTGCCGCCCCGACGGCCGTCCCGACAAGTGCCCCGACGACCGCCCCGACAACCGTTCCGGCAGGTGCATCGACGGACGCGCCGAACAATCCCCCGACGAACGCGCCGACCGCTGTCCCGACGGAAGTACCGACGAACGCGCCGACCGCTGCCCCCACCGCCGCACCGACGGAATCCCCCGCAGCCGAATCCCCGACGCAAACCGTGCTCTACGTCATCATCGGCGTTCTTGCGGCGGCAGTCGTTGCCCTGATGTTCACGCGCGGCAAGAAGAGCGGTGGCAAAAATCAGCAGCAGGAAACGCCGACACAGCGCTATCAGCCGGAAAATCCCCCGGCAGTGCCGGATGAACCCACGAAGCAGCTGACGGTGGATGAGCCGAAAGCCCGCGTCGCGCTGGACTGCATCGGCGGCAACTTGCAGGGCATGACGTTCCCGATTTCCTCGCGCGTCGTCTTTGGGCGCGACCCGAAGCGCTGTTCCATCATCTACCCGAAGGACGCCAAGGGCATCAGCGGTGTGCACTGCGCGGCAGAACCCACGGCGGACGGGCTAATCATCCTCACCGACCTCGGCTCGACGTATGGCACGATGGCGGGCGGGCAGCAGCTGACGGCGGGCAAGGGCGTGACGCTTCATCCCGGCGACACCTTCACGCTCGGCGGCAGCGAGAACCGCTTCACGGTGCGCAGATTATAACAGCGGAAAGGAGCATCCCCACATGAAATGTCCCTATTGTTTTCGGGAAATCCCCTTCAGCACGGTCTGCCCAGCGTGCGGCAGGGCGCTGCATTTCGGCGGCAACACGCAGTTTCTGGCGGAGGTGCAGCAGGGGCGGCTGGGCGTGAAGGACATCTTCGCGCAGACCCTCAAGCGCCATAAAAAGGGTGACGCGTTCCGCTCCCTGACGCGCCGCCCCGCGCTGACGGCGGAAATGCTGGAAACGTGGCAGCGCCCGTGGATGTTCCTGCGCCTGTTCGGCATTCTGCTGGTTGCGACGGTGCTGCTGACTTTCGCGGCGGAGACGATGGTGTATATTTCGCCTAAACTCAAGATGGAGTTTAATTTCCCGCTGTCTGTCATTGCCAACATTGTCGGCAGTACGGTGATTCCGTGGACGATGGTGCTGTTTATCTGGGAGATGGACATGTATGGCAATCTCTCCATATTTGATTTGCTGGGGCTGCTGCTTGTCGGCGGGCTGCTGAGTATTGCCATCGCGATGCCGTTTTTTCGCCTCATGGAGCATGTGTTTTCGCTGGGAGCGGAGTATTCGAAGTCGTGGGCGGCGGTAGCAGAAGAACCCGCAAAAATCCTGATTTGCATTCTGTTTATCCTGCTGTCAAGGCGCAAACTGAACGCGCTGGATGGGCTGGTGATTGGCGCGGCGGTTGCATCCGGATTCGCTTTCATCGAAACAACGCAGTATGGCTATGTCCATGGGCTGACCACGATGGAAGCGCGGAATTTCTGGACGCTGTTCTCCAATCACCTGCTGTATACAGCCCCGGTTTTGGGCGCGCTGGGGCTGGCGGCGAACGGGGAAAAGCTGAAACTGCGCCATTTCCTGAACTGGCGGGTGATTCTCTGCCTTGTGCTTGGCATGGGCTGCCACGCACTCAATAATGCCAGCAAGGAGTACTTGCCGATTTCCTACTGGTTTCTCACGGTAACGATACTGACCATTGGCGATTATCCGCTGTCCATGAGTCAGCTGATTGGCGCGGTTGTCGAGTGGACAGCCCTGCTATTGCTGCTGCGGGGCGGCATCCGCCAAGCCTTGGCGGCAAGCGAGCGCGGCAAAACAATGGCGTACATGGAACATTACGGCAAAATCGACGCGCCGAAAGCGCCTGATGTGCCGGATACGCCCGTGCTCTGTGGGCAATCTGGGTCATTCAGCGGGCAGAAGCTGCGCGTGCCGAGAAATAAGCCGATTTCGCTGGGTCGCGAGGCATCCTGCCAGCTGGTGCTTGCATCGAAGCAGGTCAGCCGGAAGCACTGCGAGGTGCGGTTGGCGGCGGATGGGCTGATCATTCGCGACCTGAACTCCGCCAACGGCACGAAAGTCAATGGCACGCGGATTCCGCCGCAGCAGGACGTTCCGCTGAAGCGCGGCGACCGGGTGGAGGTTGGCTCGAAGGACGAGTGCTTTGTCATCCAGTGAGAAAGGGGGAAAAGCCTAAATGCAAAACGAATTGAAAATCAGCTTTCGGGATGTGATGGCATCCGCCTTCCGCCGCCACGCACGGGGAGAAGCCTTCCGCACGCTGACCCGTCAGCCGGAACCCCCGCAGGAAGCCGTCCGCCGATGGCAAATGCCGTGGATGTACCTGCGCCTGTTCGGCATCCTGCTGTTTATGGCGGCGGTGTGCCTTGCCTGTATCTGGCTGGATATTGGCGCACTGCCCGCGCCGTACATCTACGCCTTCTTCTGGTGCGGATCGCTTTTGCCGCTGACATTGGCGATGTTCCTCTGGGAGTTTGCCCCCTTCGTGAATATCTCGATTTTCGAGATGATGGGGCTGGCGCTGCTCTCCGGCGTGGTTTGCGTGCTGTTCGGCACGCCGGTGGATAACAGCGTCGTCAGCGGCTATCTTGCCCCGGTTTGGGGCTATGTGAAAGATAGCATTTTGATGCTGGGCGTGCTCATCCTCGTGCTGGTGTGCACCCGCAAGCGCATGTACGGGCTGGGCGGCTTGGCGCTTGGCGCGGCTATCGGCGCGGGGTACGCGCTGTTCACCATGCTGATGGCATCCATCGTGGAGGCGCCGATTGTGGAAACGCCCACTGGGCTGGCACGCGATTTCAGCGGGCTGACGAACGCCATCAGCGCAAGCGTGCCGATGTTCTTCGGCAATCACGCGCTGTGGTTCGCGCCGGTCGCGGGGGCGCTGGGGCTGCGCATGAGGGGCGAAAAAATCAACATTCGCCATTTTCTGGACGTACGGCTGATTCTCCTGATTCTGCTGGGCTTTGCCGAAAATTATCTGATGAACAGCGCCCAATCCCCCTTCGGCTGGACGTTCCTGAACGCGGATTTGATTGCCCTCACGCGCACGGATGCCATTGAGGTGAAGCACGTCATCGTGCTGGCCATCGGCATGGCGGCGCTCATCAGGACGATTCGCCCGTGCGTCGCGCAGACGCTCACCGTCGGCAGCGGCGCGGTGGTCGGGCGCAAGGCGCGCACAGGGCGGCTCATCGGCATCAGCGGAACGTATGCGAACCGCGTGGTGACGCTGCTCGATGGGCGGGAGCTGCGCGTCGGGCGCGAAACGGGCAAGCACATGCTCACCCTGCACGGCGAGGGGGTCAGCCGCGTGCATTGCCTGCTCACCCTGCGGGAGGGCAGCATCATCGTGCGCGATTTGGGCTCGTCCAACGGCACATGGCTCAATGGCAAGCGGCTGACGAGCGAACAGGATACCCCTATCAGCAAAGGGGATGTGCTTGCTATCGGTTCGCCGAAAGAAAGGTTTGAGGTGCAATGAAGTACAGCTATGCGGCGGTGTCGGACGTAGGCAAGCGCGAAATCAACGAGGATGCGCTGGAGGTGCGCGCCGGGCGAGGCTATCTGGCGTGCGCGCTGGGCGACGGGCTGGGCGGACAGGGAAGCGGCGATTTTGCGTCGAAGCTGGCGACGGACGTGTCCATCCGGCGGATGAGCGGGTTTCTGCCCGTCGGCCGGCGCACGCTGGATGCCTGTGTGCGGGAAGCGAACCGCCTCATCCGCGACCAGCAGGAGGAACAGCACTGCCGGATGATGACGACCCTTGCGCTCCTGCGCTTGAGCGGCGCGCGCGCACAGCTGGCGTACGTCGGCGACACGCGCATCTACTGGATTCGCGGCGGCGAAATCATCTACCAGAGCAAAGACCACAGCATCCCGCAGATGATGGTGACGTGCGGCGAAATCACCTGCGACCAGATTCGGGGGCATGAAAGCCGAAATCTGCTGACGCGCGCCCTCGGCTACAAGGAGGACGTGACGGCGGAGCATTTCGCGGGAAGAATCCGGCGCGGAGACCGTCTGCTGCTGTGCACCGACGGCTTCTGGGAAAACGTATATGAGGCCGAAATGGAGCAGGCCCTCCGCGACGCGCAAAGCCCGGAGGACTGGCTCAGCCGCATGGAGGAGATCCTCCGCCCGCGGCTGACGGAGGGCAGCGACAACTATACCGCCGCGGCAGTTTTCTGCTGACCGGCCAGGAAAGACGAGGTGACTGATATGGAACAAAAACGCTGCTACGGCTGCATGCGGCTCAAGGACGACCAGCCGGTCTGCCCCCACTGCGGCTATGACGAGCGCACCCAGAATGATATCCACCAGCTGCCCACCGGCACGGTGCTGAAGGAGCAATACCTGATCGGCCGGGTGCTGGGGCAGGGCGGCTTCGGCATCACCTACCTGGCCTGGGACCTGTACCTGGACACGCCGGTGGCGGTGAAGGAATATTTCCCCAAGGAGGTGGTGATGCGCGAGTGCTCCGTGAGCACCAACGTATCCATCTGCACCACCGACGGCGAGACCCGCTTCCGCAACAACAAGGAGCGCTTCCTGCGGGAGGCGAAAATGCTGGCCCGGTTCTCCCAGACCCCGGAGATCGTCCAGGTGCGCAACTTCTTCCTGGCCAACAACACCGCCTACATCGTCATGGAATATGTGGAGGGCATCACCCTGAAGCAGTACGTGGCCGACCAGGGCGGCAAGCTCAGCGTGGAGGAGACCATGTCCATCCTCCGCCCCATTCTGCGGGCGCTGGCCATGGTGCACAAGGCGGGACTGATCCACCGGGACATCAGCCCGGACAACATCATGCTGCTGCCCGGCGGCGGGGCGAAGCTGCTGGACTTCGGCGCGGTGCG
>OIYO01001275.1_pt1 | contig 14478 bp, 13 predicted proteins | sample 1588191 | NCBI WGS metagenome assembly OIYO01 (sample SAMN03283275) | human gut metagenome | biome: human-associated habitat; material: feces | host: Homo sapiens | place: Peru | collected 2012 | reverse complement strand
CGGGAAGTCCAATACAAACAGGACAACAATGGCTATTAGGAGCACCACCAAAAGCAGTTGAACAAGAACAGAAAATCTTAGTATCTGTTGCAAGTTCAATGTGGGTTTCAAAACCTGCTACTAATTCATATTTCATAGCTTAACACCCCAGTTTGTATCTTTAAAGTTTTCAGGACAAGCCTGTTCATATTTATATGCAACATTAAGGATTTTGCCTTCCTTAAATTTGTCACCGATAATCTGCATACCGATTGGCATACCCTTTTTGTTGAAACCACAAGGAACAGAAACTGATGGAAGTCCTGCAATATTGATAGGTACTGTACAAATATCTGTTAAATATGTTTCAACAGGATCAGAAGTAGCTTCACCTGACTTAAATGCAGTCATAGGAACTGTTGGTGCAAGAATAACATCAACATTCTTAAATGCATCATCAAAAGCCTTAATGATAGTACCTCTTAGGTTCTGAGCTTTCTTGTAATAAGCATCATAGTAACCGGCAGAAAGTACATAAGTACCAAGAAGAATTCTTCTCTTAACTTCTTCACCAAAGCCTTCACTTCTGGTTTTGCAAATCATATCATGGATACCCTCATAGTGCTCTGTCTTGTAACCATAACGGATACCGTCATATCTACCTAAGTTTGAAGATGCTTCAGCACAAGCTAGAATATAATAAACAGGAAGTGCAAACTTTAGTGCCGGTAAATCAAAGTAAACAATTTCAGCACCCATTTCTTCATACTTCTTAGCAGCCTCTAGCACAGCTTCTTTAACATCTTCACGAACACCCTCTAGGTATTCTCTAGCAATACCAATCTTCATACCCTTAATATCATTGTTAAGAGTATCATAAGTTGGTTCACCTTGTCTGCCTTCACAAGTAGAGTCGTTCTCATCATATTCAGAAATAACATCATAAACAAGAGATGCATCTTCTACTGTTTTTGTGATAGGTCCAATCTGGTCAAGGCTACTTGCATAAGCAACAAGACCATATCTTGAAACTGCACCATATGTTGGCTTTAGACCAACAATACCACAGAATGATGCAGGCTGACGAATACTGCCACCTGTATCTGAACCTAAACCAAAGGCAGCAATATCACCACCAACTGCTGATGCAACACCACCTGATGAACCACCGGCTACATGGTCGGTATTAAATGGGTTTGTTGCACCACCAAAGCAAGAAGTTTCGCAAGAAGAACCCATAGCGAATTCATCCATATTTGTTTTACCAAGTAGGATTGCATTGTTCTTCTTTAGGATTTCCCAAACTTTTGCATCATAAATTGGCTTATAGCCTTTTAAAATTTTACTGCAACAAGTTGTTTCGATACCATTTGTAGAAATGTTATCCTTTAGTGTCATTGGAACGCCCTCAAGAGGAAGTAGCTTTTCACCTCTCTTGATTTTTTCATCAACTTGTTTTGCTTGTTCAAGGGCAACTTCCGGTGTAACTGTAACATAAGCGTTAAGTTCACCGTTAGCCTCCTCAATAGCTTTTAAATACTTTTCTGTAAGTTCAACACAGCTAATCTCTCCGTTTTGGAGCATAGACTGTATCTTTTCAATATATCCCATATTTTCCTCCAAAACTTAAGCGTGATTTCTTACAAGGAAGTGGTCTTCCCCTTGTTCAGGAGCATTCTTTAGAATTTCCTCTGTTGGCAAAGATGGCTTTACCACATCTTCACGAAAAACATTGGAAAGGTTATTAATATTGTCAAACTCTACACCCTCAGTGTCAGCATTGTTGATTGTATCAGCAAAAGAAACAATCTCTTGCATTGACTCTGTAAGGCTGTCCATTTCTTCCTCAGGAACAAATAGCTTTGAAAGTAGAGCAATGTTTTCTACATCTTCTCTGGTAATCATCTTGTCACCCTCTAATTTATCTTAACTTAATATGAACTTCTCTTAACTGTTGTTCAGTAACTTCACCCGGGCTACCTAGTAGTAAATCCTGAGCATTGCTATTCATAGGGAATGCAATAACTTCACGGATGTTTTCTTCTTCTGTTAGTAGCATAATCATTCTGTCAACACCCGGAGCCATACCTGCATGTGGTGGAGCACCGTACTGGAATGCATTGTACAGTGAGCTGAACTTTGACTTTAGGTCATCTTCGCTGTAACCTGCCATATCAAATGCCTTAACCATAATATCTAGGTCATGGTTACGAACTGCACCGGAAGAAAGTTCAACACCGTTACAAACAATATCATACTGATATGCAAGAATTTCTGTTGGGTCTTGATTTTGTAGTGCATCCATACCACCCTGAGGCATTGAGAATGGGTTATGAGTAAATGCTAGGTGACCGTTTTCATCATATTCAAACATTGGGAAGTCAACAATAAAGCACATTTCAAACTTACTCTTGTCGATTAAGTCCAGTCTGTTTGCAACTTCTGTACGAATTTGACCTGCAAGAACAGGAGCCTGATCAGGAGTATCAGCTATAAAGTAAATAACATCTCCTGCTTTACTACCGTTTCTCTTAATTAGTTCTTCTCTGTCACCCGGCTTTAGGAACTTATCAATAGGACCGTCAAATGTTAAATCATCATTAACCTTAACATAGCCTAAGCCCTTCATACCGATTGAAAGAGCAAATTCTTCCATTCTCTTGAACCACTTTTTGCTCTGCTTTGCACAGTCAGGAACATTGATAGAACGAACTGTCTTTTTACGGAATGGAGCAAAATCAGTTTCTTCAAACATATCAGAAATTTCTACAATAAGTAGTGGATTTCTTAGGTCAGGCTTATCTGAACCATACTTTAGCATTGATTCCTTATAAGGAATTCTCTTAAATGGTGGTTTGCTAACTTCCTTATCGCTGAACTTCTTAAATGTATCATAAAGAACTTCTTCAGCAACTGCAAAAACATCTTCCTGAGTAGCAAAAGCCATTTCAAAGTCCAGCTGATAGAATTCACCGGGAGAACGGTCTGCTCTTGCATCTTCATCTCTAAAGCAAGGTGCAATCTGGAAGTATTTATCAAAACCTGAAACCATTAGTAACTGCTTAAAAATCTGTGGAGCTTGAGGTAGAGCATAGAACTTACCCTTGTGCTTTCTTGATGGGATTAGATAGTCTCTTGCACCTTCAGGAGAAGATGTTGAAAGGATTGGAGTTTGCATTTCCAAAAATCCCATGTCATTCATTTTACTTCTTAGGTAGCTGATAATCTGACTTCTTAGTACAATGTTGTTATGAACCTTAGGGTTTCTAAGGTCTAGGAATCTGTACTTTAGTCTTACATCTTCAGAAGTATTTGTTGAAGTCATAACTTCAAAAGGTAGGTTATTCTTACACTTACCAAGAACCTTAATGTCCTCTGTGTGTACTTCAACATAACCTGTTGCAATCTTCTTATTGATTGTATCTTCATCTCTCTTAACAACTTTACCTGAAAGAGTAACAGTACATTCTCTGTTAATATCTTTTAGGATTTCGTCATTATGAACAACAACCTGAAGAACACCGTAGTGATCACGAATATCAAGGAACATAACACCACCGTGGTCACGGATATTTTCTACCCAACCTGCTACACGGACAGTATCTCCTATATTACTTTCTCTTAATTCGCCACAAGTAACTGTGCGATAAATATTTTCTCTAACCATTTCTACTTTCCTTTCCAGAAATGTTTTGGGCATACTATGACCCATAATGAAATATTATAACATAGACAACAGTATCTTTCAATATTTTATAGAAAGAATTTCCCTAGATTTTCATAATATTTGTAAATTTATTTCTGCTAATTTTTTATTTAGAGATATTTTTATACTTGATAATAGCATCAAGGTTATCAACAATAAAGTGTTGTGCATTTAAATTATATAGCACAGCCTCATAAGGTCCATATTGACTTATTCTTTGTTCCCTAATTATGCCAATGTTAATACCATTTTCAGTGGGTAATTTTCTTTTCTTTCCACTACTACTTATATCATTGTACAAAATCTCAATACTTACAAGCCATTCGGTAATGCAATTAAGTTTCAATTGCATTACATAATTTTAATCAACAAGAGAATTTAATCTTTTGCAAATTTCCGAAATAGTAATCGGTGTTTCAGAAAATTCAAATTTATCTAACTGCTCTTGTGATACTGTAAAAGGACTTTATCAGGCATATCTAATTTGAATTTTCCTTTATTTCTAACAATATCACCTAGTATATTTGCCACATAAAATAGACATCTTGTAACCTCAATATTATTAACTACATCATTGTCTGCAACTTTCTGATTATTTATAGGATTCTCACCATTTGCTAGTTTTTCAATATACATTTTAGCTTTAGTAATCTTCTCTATTTCATCCACCCTAATCACCTACTAAATTGGAAATTAACTATATATTTATTTTACCATATTCAATATATTAGCACAATAAAATATAATATAAAAATGGTGTTTCAACAAAAGATTGAAACACCAACAAATTTAAATTATTTATTTTTTATAGCATTAAGTAGTTTGATAATTTCGGCGAAGCCAAGCATAAACATACCACCAATAAAGCTTACACCCCACCAAGCAACAGCAACAGCAAAGCTAAAGTAATATGTGTCCTCCAGAACATTCTTTGTATAGCCCATAGCAAAACCAAGAATTGCACCAATAATAAAAATTGCATATGCAATACCGGTTAACACCTTTGCTACTTTATTTTCCTTATTAACAGGTGTTGTGTTATCACTTTGTTTGCAATACTTTAAAATTTCCTCATATTCCTCATCGGTAACATTGATTGGAATTTTCTTAAAATATCTGCCGTCCTTAGTTTCTTGGTCATATTCATAATCGGGATATTCTTCACTCCAAGCAGGATTTTCAGAATATTCTTTATCATAAAGTCCCAAATCATTAAGAACTTTTGCTTTCTCCATATTCTTATTATTTTCAAGCTGAATTTTCTGTTGATTGATAAATTCTTGTACCCTTTGATTCATTCTACTTCTCCCCTAATTTGCAACAATTATGTTTTACTTTACAATTATTACTATATCACCATCAGACAAGTTTGTCAATTTTTGCTTAACCAATCATAAAATACACTATATATACAACTGAGTAATTATTATAAATAGAAATTAAAGTAAAAAATCGAGGACATCTCAAAAAGAGATGCCCTCAAAAAGGAGTTGATTATTCTAAATTACTTTAGATATGTTAAACCTGTTTCGCCAATAGCTCCGTCAATACCTGTGAAGCCCTTTGCACAACATACATAAACTCTCATATTTGACTTACCAGGTGCTGAAACTGAAAGTGTACCATTTGTAACAACCTTCTTGTCACCTGTAACTGCGTCAATATATGTACCGTTAGGAATGTTATTAAATGTTGCAGCACCTGTGATTGTAACTAGAGCAAGTGAATCTGTGTCATCGCTTGTATATCTTCTGATATAAGCCATATCACCACTTACATAGTTGCTATCTACTGTGTACTGACCCTTCTGAAGAGCAGGAACAGCACGACGAATCTTGTTAAGCTTTGTGATGTGCTTTGCTAGAGGATAACTTAGAGATTCTGAAGCAGCACCTGAAGCTGTATAATCACCAAAGTCTGTTGTCTTAACATCACCTTCAACGTTGTCACCGAAGTAAGCACGACCTGTGCCTTCAAGAGGAGTCTTGTTAGCACCACCATCAATCATAATGCCCTTCTTAAATTCAATTTCTGAACCATAGTAAATACAAGGAATACCACGGAATGTGAACATCAAGTCTAAGTTTTCAGCCCAAGTAGAAGTACCACCGTTAAATCTAACGCTATCGTTAGGACCAGGAGCGTAGTCATGTGAATCAACATAAACAACATTCCAAGTTGCATCATTAAAGTATGGATCTTCTTGCTTAGCTAGACCATAAGCATTACCTGCTGTATTGAAGTTATAATGCATTGTAAAGTCAATTGCATTCATACCAGAAGCTTTACTTGTATCTGGTGTATGGTAACTAATACCCTTTAGGAATGCATTGTCAGATGATGGCTGATCTGTTGTATCATCATATTCTTTGTAGTGGTCAAATGTTAGGTTCATATTATTGTTGATAGATTCAAGATCTGAGCCACTTGACCATTCTTTAGCCCACTTAGGATCAGATTCATCCCATGTATAGAACATTGATGATTCCTGAGCATGACCACGGTACCAAATCTGACCGTAACGAGTACAGATTTCACCGAACATATAGAAGTTAGGATTACCGTACTTAGCTGCATTTGCCATCATCTGCTTGTTATACATCATATTTAGAGTTAATCTTGGAATATGTCTAACAGTATCAACACGGAATGCATCAACACCCATAGCCATATACTTACTGTAAGCCTGGTTGATATATTCAGCAACTGCTGGGTTTTCTGTATTTAAGTCAACACAGTCACCGGCAATCTGACCGTATTTACATGACCAGTCATCCCAGTTAAGGTTTCTAAAGTAAGATGTATGATAATAGTTGTTAGGATTGTAAATTTTAGATTTTGATAACTTACCATCAGAATAGTCCTTTGTTGAAGGGTGAACACCTGTTGAGTTACTATCCTGAATTGAGTTATTCTTCATTAGGTTAATTCTAGCATCATGCTGTTTTGCAGGTGTTAAGCTCCAATATTCTTCAGCTGTGTTAACTCCTGCTTGATCTAGAAGTTGCTTAGTAGGAATCATAGAATCTTCGATACTGCCTAAATCCTTTGAAGTATCCTTATCGAATAGCTTACAAAGTGTACCTTCACCGAAGTTACCTGTATGTTGCCATACAACATCCTGTACAATCTTCATGCCCTTCATATGAGCTGCCTGAATTAGATCCTGATAAGTGAAGTCATCACTTTCATATCTTGCATCAACCTTTGAGAAATCCATAGCATGGTAGCCATGGTAGTCGTAGCCTGAACCGTTTTCAACAATAGGAGTAATCCAAATTGCTGAGAAACCAAGAGCTTTAATGTAGTCTAACTTTTCAGCAAGACCCTTAAAGTCGCCTCTCCATGCAGGGTCTGAGTCAGGGTTATTATATACATTGTCATCCCAACAGTGAACGTCATTTGACTTATCACCATTATAGAATCTTGTTGTAACTACAAAGTAAATTGATTCTTCACGGAAATCAACAGATGAAGCAGGGTCAAACTCATCAGGGTTTGAGCTCCACCAAATATTGTTATAGAACCACCATTCACCTGTCTTACGAGTAAGTTCCTTTGTAAGTTGCTTACCGTCTTTATCTGTGAACATTAGGTTAATCTTTGTAACATCTTTAAATGTTGTTGTATACCAGTTATCCTTGTCAGCAGTCATCTGTTCACCAGGATATTCTGTTTTGATATTATTTGGAAGTGAGTTCCAATAATATACATATGGAGTTACGCCTTCACTCTTATAGTGTACTGTTATTCCAGCTTCTGTAGTTTCGCTTGAAGCAGCAGTTTTCTTAACGCTTGTATCCTTAGCAGATACACCGACTGTGCCTACAACCATAATAGATGCTGAAACTGCAATGACCATCAAGAGTGCAATGATTTTTTTAATTTTGGTCATAATCTACTATACCTCTTTTTAATTTGCTTTAGCAAGGAATTTTTGGATAGCTACAGCATCCTTAACATTCATTTTACCATCTTTGTTAAAGTCAGAAACTGTTTCATCATATGAATTAACAACCATACCTGTGTGTTTCTTCTGAATTAGAGAAGAGTCTCTAACATTTAGAATACCATCACCATTAACATCACCAAGGATCTTACTTGGATCCGGAGTTGATGGTTTAGTAGCAGTAGTTGGAGTTGTTACTGTTGGATCTGTCTTAGATGGAGTTGTTACAGTTGGTTCTGTCTTAGATGGAGTTGTTACAGTTGGTTCAGTAGGAACTGTTGGGTCTGTTGGGTTCTGAGTTGATTCAAACTTTAACTGCTGAGTGATTGTCTGGTTATCACTACCCTGAACAGATACATCAACTGTATAAGTACCGGACTTAGTTGCTGTAAATGAATAATTCTTGTTTAGTGTGTAATAAGCTGTGTTAACCTGTTCACCTGAAGGATCTTTAACTACATATTTGTAGAAAAGAAGCTTTGTACCTGTGTTACCACCGGCTGCGTTTACAGAAAGGTTAGTAGCTGTACCTGTCTTAATCTGGTTACCTGTAAGAGGGTTAGAAGATAGGAATACAGGCTTTTGTTCCTGAGAAGGGTCTTTGATTGTGAAAGACATTTCTCTAAAGTTTTGGTTACCGGCATTATCCTTAACATCAACTCTTACAGTATAGTCACCGGAAGCAACCGGATTCCAAACGCAAGAATTGTCAGCAGAATAACTTCTGATAACTTGACTGTTTACTGAGTACTGATACTGTACGCCAGTAGTTTCTGTCTTTGTTGTAGTTGTTAGTGCAATAGCACTGCCAATGTAAGCAGGTGACTTAGTGTCTGATTCAAAAGAAGTAATTCTTAGTGGGCTTGTATCATATACTTCCCATGAACCATCTTTGTAAATCATACTGTTGCCAGGGTAAACAATATTACCTGTCTGTGAGCTACCGTTATTGAAGATAATGTGGTCGTATTCGCCTTTAATGTCATAAGACCATACACCATCACCCTCATCAGTCATAGCCTCACCTGGCCAAGCTTTGTTGTTTGCATTGCTTTTACCATCATACCACATGTAAGCGTTAACCTTTGACCAATTACCAGTATTTTGGAAATACACTGTGTCACCGCTTGCAGAGGTTGCCCCTGATTTTTCTGTGTTAGTATTAGCAGCAAATACAGAATAACTGCCAACACCTACAGCACTTAAAAGCATAAGTACTGCTAAGAAAACACCAAAGGACTTTTTGCATAATGTTTTCATTGTTTTGCCTCCTAAAAGTAAAATATTTTCTTACGGTTAAATTATATCAAAAAAGCTCAAGGGTTTTTATTCTGTAAAAGAATTAAAAAAATTAATTATATACAATCTTTTATACAATAACTTGTTTATATGTACCAAGTTATGAACTAAATATTAATAGCCCTTTAAATACATGTAACAGTATTTTAGGAAATTATGAACTAGGATTTTATTTTATCCCAATAAGATTTAAATGCTTGTTCATTTTTATTGTCACCATAAGTATAATATTGTCTGTCTTTCAAAATATCCGGTAAGTACTGTTGATTTACATAATGATTTTTATAATCATGTGGATAAAGGTAGTGTTGTCCTTTGTTTTGATTATCTTCACCATCATAGTGAGTGTTTTGAAGTTGTCTTGGAATACTGCCAACATTACCTGCCTTTATATCAGACATAGCCTTGTCTATTGCCATTTCTCCGGAATTTGATTTTGGAGCATTACACACCATAATAACTGCATCGGCTAAAGGAATTCTAGCCTCAGGCAATCCTACTGACATTGCAATATCAACACAGCTCTTTACTATAGGTATAAGATTTGGGTAAGCAAGTCCTACATCTTCACAAGCACACACCATAAGTCTTCTACAAGCAGAAATCAAATCACCTACAATCAAAAGTCTTGCCAAATAGTGCAAGGCTGCATTTACATCACTGCCACGCATACTCTTTTGATAAGCTGACAAAATGTCATAATGCTCATCACCTTCCCTATCGTACCTCATAGCACTTCTTTGGGTTAAATCTTTTACAGTTTCTTCTGTAATATTCTTTATCCCATCGACAGTATCTGTTGCTAAAAAAGAAAGTTCTGCACTATTCATAGCCTTTCTTACATCGCCACCACAAGCAACGGAAATTGTCTTAACTGTTCTATCATTAATTTCAACAGAAATACCATTTTCATCTGCTAAAATAGAAAACGCTCTTCGTACTGCTTTTTCTACTTCTTCATATGGAACAGGTTTAAATTCAAAAACTGTACTACGACTTAAAATTGCATTATATACATAGAAATAGGGATTTTCTGTTGTAGATGCAATTAAAGTGATTTTACCGTTTTCAATATATTCAAGTAGTGTTTGTTGTTGTTTCTTATTAAAATACTGAATTTCATCAAGATAAAGCAAAACACCGTTTAGTCCGGCAAAACCATCAAGTTCCTTAAAAATATCTTTCAAGTCAGAAGTTGAGGCAGTTGTACCGTTTAACTTTTTGAAAGTCATATTAGTTTTTCTTGCTATATATGTAGCTAAAGTAGTTTTGCCAACTCCTGATGGACCATAAAAAATCAGATTAGGAATTTTATTGCTTTCAATAATTTTACGCAAAGGCTTTCCTTTACCTAAAATATGTTTTTGACCTACAATATCATCAAGGGTCGAGGGTCTAAGTCTATCTGCTAAAGGTTGCATAATTTCCTCCTTTCGTATTTTTAATATATTCAACCGTTGTTAACTAAAATAATAGGGTGTCACAAAGACACCCTATTGATATTTTGTAATATTTATTTTGTTAAATACTCCAAATCTAAATATTCCAAATCAGTCTTCATATAGAGGATACTTCTTGCAGATTTCTTCAACACCTGCTCTAACCTTATCCTTGTTGCCTTCATAGTCATTTAGAACTAAAGTAATATATTCAGCAATCTTGTCACAATCTTCTTCCTTTAGACCACGAGTTGTAACTGCTGCTGTACCAATACGAACACCACTTGTAACAAATGGACTTAGTGGTTCATTTGGAATTGTATTCTTGTTAACTGTAATATAACAGTCATCAAGTCTTGCTTCAAGTTCCTTACCTGTAACACCTGTATCTCTTAAATCCATAAGTAGAACATGGTTGTCTGTACCACCTGAAACAAGCTTACAGCCTCTCTTAACAAGACCATCTGCAAGAGCCTTACAGTTCTTAACAATCTGCTTACCGTATTCCTTAAATTCAGGCTTTAGAGCTTCACCAAAACAAACAGCCTTTGCAGCAATAATGTGCATTAGTGGGCCACCCTGAGTACCTGGGAAAATAGCCTTATCAATAGCCTTAGCATACTTTTCTTTACAAAGAATCATACCACCTCTAGGTCCACGAAGTGTCTTATGAGTTGTTGTTGTAACAAAGTCACAATATGGAACTGGGTTTGGATGAACACCTGCTGCTACTAAACCGGCAATATGAGCCATATCAACCATTAACAAAGCACCAACTTCGTCAGCGATTTCTCTGAACTTTGCAAAGTCGATAATTCTTGGGTAAGCTGACGCACCGGCAACAATCATCTTTGGCTTACATTCTTTTGCAATTTCAAGAACCTTATCATAGTCAATACGGTGAGTTTCACTGTCAACACCATAAGGTACAAAGTTAAAGTACTTACCACTCATATTAACAGGTGAACCGTGAGTTAAGTGACCACCTTCGTTAAGGTTCATACCCATAACTGTATCACCCGGTGTTAGCATTGCAAAGTAAACTGCCATATTAGCCTGAGCACCTGAGTGAGGCTGTACATTAGCGTGTTCTGCACCAAATAGCTCACAAGCTCTCTTTCTGGCAATTTCTTCAACCTTATCTACTGCATAGCAACCACCATAATAACGCTTACCGGGATAACCTTCAGCATACTTATTAGTTAGTAAGCTACCCATAGCAGCCATAACTGCAGGTGAAACAATGTTTTCTGATGCGATAAGTTCAAGGTTTCTCTTCTGACGAGCCTGTTCTTCAGCCATTGCTGAACCAACTTCAGGGTCGTACATATTTACAAAATCAATAGAATTTACTTTTTCCATTTTAATTATCTCCCATTTCTTTTATTTACTATTCATTATATAGGAAAATTCCTTATATTTCAACTATTAATGTGCATATCCAAAACTTTTTGTACCAAAGCATATAATTCTTCAAGTGACGAGGTATGACCGGCTTCATTTCTTAGGGATGCTGCACCTCTAAAGCCTTTTAGATACCACACAATATGTTTTCTGCTTTGACGAATACCAAGGTACTCACCTTTTAATTCACACATTCTTTCAATCTGCTTAACCATTACCGAAAGTTTTTCTTCCGGTGTTGGCTTAGGTGGAACTTTTCCTGTCTTTAGATACTGATTAATTTCATCAAATAGCCAAGGATTACCCAAAGCACCTCTGCCAACCATAATCATATCACAACCGGTATGTTCATAAAGTTTCTTAGCCTTTTCGGCAGAATTAACATCACCGTTACCTATTACAGGAATTGTTAGGTGACTTTTCACTTCCTTAATAATATCCCAATCAACAGGTGGCTTGTAGTACTGTTGTCTTGTCCTACCGTGAAGTGCTACTGCTGAAGCACCGTTTTCTTCCACAATAGTTGCAACTTCAAGACAATTTATCGAGTCATCATCCCACCCTTTTCTCATCTTTACAGTTACGGGAATATCAACTGCTGACACAACTTCCTTAACTATTTCACCACAAAGTTTAGGTGTTTTCATAAGTGAAGCCCCTGCACCGTTGCCACTTATCTTTGGAGCAGGACAACCCATATTTATATCAATAAAGTCCGGTTTAAACTGCATTGCAAATACTGCAGCATCAGCCATAGTCTTTGGTTCATTTCCGAAGATTTGAATACCGGATGGTCTTTCTTTATCGGTTAGTTCCATTAGTTCGGCAGACTTTTTACTATTATAATGTATTCCCTTTGAACTTACCATTTCTGTTACGGTATAAGCAGCACCGTAGGATGCACAAAGTTCTCTAAATGCACAATCTGCCACCCCTGCCATTGGGGCAAGAGCAGCAGAATTTTTTATTTCAATATTTCCGATTTTCATATTATATCCTTACTTAATTATTGGTATCTCTTGAATTTGCCCATATTTTTACCTTTTACCTTAGTAGAAAGTAAAAATGCAATAATTACACAAGCAGAAATAATAACTGCAATCCAACAAACTACACCACCAACAAAGCTAACACCACCATCTTCATCAGCACCAATAGCAGTAGGTAATTCTTCTGCAACCTGAGTCGAGTCAACTAATGTTGGTAATTTATTTACATCATAAGTTGGTTCAGTATAGTTTTCTGTTACAGGTTCGGTTTCAGGCTCTGTTACCGGTTCTGTAGCAGGTTCGGTTTCAGGCTCTGTTTCAGGTTCAGTATATACAGGTTCTGTAGCTACAGGCTCTGTTACCGGTTCAGTTACAACATCTTCAGCAAAAGCAGTTGTAAATGACATTACACAGAACAAAGTTGCAATAGCTAGAACAATTGAAAATTTCTTTATATTAATTAATTTCATTATTATTACCTTCAATAATCATTGATAAGGTAATTATATCACATTTCAATTATTTTGCAATACTTTTGCCAAAGCCTTTCCCACCATCTTTCCGGAACGCTTTACTTCATCAATAGTATTTACATCTGTACCAAATTCAATTAGCAAAGAACCGTTGCACACATTTAGGTTATAAGTATATTCTCCAAAGTTAAGTGGTCTGGTTAATCCGGGATACATTGTTTCTGCAGTTTGTTGAAGTTTTATGGCAAAGTCAAGGTTATCTCTCCAAAACGGAAAGTCCCCTCCACCCTCATACTGATAACCTGTCATAATCATAATTTGTGAGGCTTTCTTTCCTTTATATTTAAAAGTAGGTTTAACTTTACCTGATGTATCATCACCAATAGCATCTCTATGTATATCTAGTACAACCTTAATACCCTTATACTTTTCCATATACTTTTGAATAGTTTGGTAACTTCTATCATACCCACCGTTATATGATGGATAGTCATGCTTTGTTTTGTCATGGATAACACCAATACCAGCTTTTTTCAGTTGCTTTTCTATTTCGTCACCTACTGCTGTAACATTTTCTTTATTATTAGTTGTTCTTGGATAATAGTCACTTGGATAATAACCGGTATCACTTTTTAGATAACTTTCACAAGTATGAGTATGGAAAATCAATACTTGGACTTGGTGGTTCTTTTCTATTTTAAACGGCAAACCTCTCTTTAATTCTGTGGCAATATCAAGGGAAAAGTCAGTATAATTTTTTACACAAAAATTATCATATGTAATACCATCCTCACCAAACTGTTTTTCTATGACAGGATAATTTTTTCCTGATGAGGTGGTAGGGACAGTTTCTTTATTTGTTTTATTTACCTTTGTTTTTGTAGTAGGTACAGTAGTTAAGACAGTAGTAGGTGTTGTTGTGGGAACTTCATCAACCTTCTTAACCACTTCAACCGAATTTTCCTTAGGTGTTACATAGCCACCTACCCTATTACATAATGAATACATACCTGCAACAATAGCAACAAAAGCAAAAAGCAAACTTAACTTTCTTATATTTCTGCCCATAAAACCACCTCTTTAATATTCTCTTTAATACTATGATGGGTTTGTACATTTTAGTACATTAGGCTCATAAGGTCGCTTAAATTTAAATCAGAATGAAGTGCATAATTAATAGCAAGTGCAATCAGTTCAGAGGCTCTATTTATCAGCAAATCTATTTCTTTAGGTGTAACTA
>OIYO01001272.1_pt1 | contig 14529 bp, 12 predicted proteins | sample 1588191 | NCBI WGS metagenome assembly OIYO01 (sample SAMN03283275) | human gut metagenome | biome: human-associated habitat; material: feces | host: Homo sapiens | place: Peru | collected 2012 | reverse complement strand
ATTGCGCCGATACAGGCGGTATTGATACCGATTGCGACCCACAAGGAGGGCGTGCTTGATAAGGCAAACGAGGTATACACCCGTATGAGCAGGATATGCCGCGCTAAAATAGATTTGGGCGAGCAGTCGCCCGGCTGGAAATTTGCCGAATACGAAATGAAGGGTGTTCCGCTACGCGTGGAATTAGGGCCTAAGGATATTGAGAATAATCAGTGCGTTGTTGTTCGCCGCGATAACGGCGAAAAGACGGTTGTAAGCCTTGACGAACTTGAAACAAAAATACCCGAGCTTTTAAAGGCGGTACATGACGGACTTTACAACAGGGCGCTTGAACGCCGCGCGGAAATGACCTTTGAGGCGCATAACCTTGAAGAAATAAAGGAAATAGCCGATACAAAGCCCGGATTTATAAAGGCTATGTGGTGCGGTGACCGCGAGTGTGAGGATAAGCTTAAGGAGTACGCGGGAATAACCTCGCGCTGTATTCCGTTTGAGCAGGAGCATATTGACGGAAAATGTGTGTGCTGCGGCAAGGAAGCAAAGCATATGCTGTATTGGGGCAAGGCATATTAAATTCGGAATAGGATGAATTATGAGCAGAGCAGCGATTTTTAAGGACAAAACCGCCATAACGGAGAAAATAAGGGAGGCCGCGCGGAGCGTGTTTCCCATAGTCCTTATTGTTGTTTTGCTCTGTTTTTGCGTTTTGCCGGTGGGAACCGATATAATGCTGAGCTTTTTAATAGGCACGGTGTTTGTAATATTGGGAATAGGGCTTTTTTCTCTCGGCGCCGATATTTCAATGGTGCCCATAGGCACAAAGGTGGGCACAGCGCTTACCAAAACGCGGCGCTTGGGGCTTATTTTGCCCGTCGCCTTTATTTTAGGCTTTGCGGTTACGGTTGCCGAGCCTGATTTGCAGGTGTTGGCCGCCACGGTGCCGCATATAAACAGCGCCGTGCTGCTTATAACCGTAGGTGTGGGCGTTGGCTTTTTTCTTACCGTGTGTATGCTGCGCATTATAACGGGCATAAACCTGTGCCGCTTGCTTATAGTATTTTATGCGGCGGTGTTTGCGCTTGCCGCCTTTACCGACGCCGATTTTTTAAGCATAGCCTTTGATTCGGGCGGCGTAACCACAGGGCCTATGACCGTGCCGTTTATACTGGCGCTCGGTATAGGCGTTTCAAACATACGAAGTGATAAAAAAGCCGAGGCGGACAGCTTCGGGCTTGTGGCGCTGTGCTCTATAGGACCAATAATAGCGGTAATGCTTTTGGGACTTTTTTATCCCGCGGAAAATGCGGCGGCAGATATTGCCGCCGCGCAGTTTGCCGATACCGCACACATAGGGAACGCATATTTGCGTTCGCTGCCGCACACTCTGCTTGAAACGGCGGTTTCGCTTTTGCCTATCGCGGCGGTTTTCGTTATATTCAACCTTTTATCCCTAAAGCTTACCCGCCGCAGCTTTATAAGAATTTGCTTCGGTATACTTTATACATACGCGGGGCTGGTGCTTTTCTTAACGGGTGTAAACGTAGGCTTTTCGCCGCTCGGCACGGTTTTGGGCAGTGAGCTTATGAGCGGCAAGGCGGCGGTTTTCGCCGTGCCGCTGGCTATGGCTTTCGGGTGGTTTATAATATCCGCTGAGCCTGCCGTTGCGGTGCTTGAAAAGCAAATTGAGGAGGTAAGCGCGGGTGCTATTCCCGGTAAGGCAATAAAATTAAGCCTTTCGCTTGCCGTTTCGGTTGCAATGGGAATTTCAATGATAAGGGTAATAACCGGCATTTCGGTGCTTTGGTTTTTACTGCCGGGCTATGCAATTGCTTTAATTCTTTCGTTTTTTGTGCCTGATATTTACACGGCTATCGCCTTTGACTCGGGCGGCGTGGCTTCGGGCCCTATGACGGCTACATTTATGCTGCAATTCTTTATAGGCGCGGCTGCTGCTACGGGCGGCAATATATTAAGTGACGCTTTCGGCGTGGTGGCAATGGTGGCAATGGTGCCGCTTATATCCATTCAGGCGGTGGGGCTTATATATAAAAAGCGCGAAACGGATGCTGCGGAAACGCGCGAGGAATACGGCGACTTCGATATTGTTGAGCTTTGGGAGGGATAAGAAATATGAATTATATTATTTCTGTTTGCCGCCCCGAGGCTGCGGCGGTTTTCGGTGATATTTGCTCGGAGCTGTGCCTGCCGATAAGCATTAAGCTGTACGGCAGGGGAACGGCGGTTCAAAGTATGCTTGATATTCTGGGAATAGAAAGCACCGAGAAACGCGTGTTTATAACCGTTGCCGACAGAGAAAAAACCAAAAGACTTATAAAAGAGCAGCGAAACCGTATGTTTATAGGCGTACCAGGGCACGGAATAACGGTTGCCGTGCCGATAAAAAGCGTGGGAGGGGGAAAGACCTTGGAATTTTTAAGCGGCGGAAATGCGGAAAAATATACTCCGCAAATGTTTTACAATTATGAGCTTATTGTGGCAATAGCAAACGAGGGAAGAACCGACCTTGTTATGAACGCTGCGAGAGCCGCGGGTGCGGCGGGCGGCACCGTGCTGCACGGCAAAGGCACGGGCAGTAAGGCAGAAAAGGCTTTTTACAATGTTTCAATAGCCGATGAAAAGGAAGTTATTTTAATAGTTTCAAGGGCTTTGCAGAAATCCGATATTATGCGCGCGATAATTGAAAACGCGGGACCCTCTACCGAGGCGGGCGCAATAGTTTTTTCGCTGCCTGCAAGCGAGGTTGCGGGGTTCGGAATGTTTGAAGATGCAAGCGGTGAGGAAAAATGAGTTACCTTATAAATCCTAAGGCGTTTTCCGCCGTTTTTACGGTGCCCGCCGCCGTTGCGGACAAGCACCTAAAGCTTGCGCGCGGCGAGCATATTAAGGTGCTGCTTTATATTATGCGTAATATGTCGGTAAACCCGAATAACGCCGAGATAGCCGCCGCCACGGGGCTTTCGGAATATGATGTGGCGGAGGCGCTGCTTTACTGGGAGGGTGCGGGAATACTTATGCCCGACGGAAAGCCCGCCGAAAAAGCGGAAATTAAAGCCCCCGCCGTAAAGCAAAACGCAAAGCCCGACCGCGCGGACGTTGCGCGGCGCGGCGCTGAGGATGAAAAAATACGCTATTTACTTACCGAAACGCAAATGAAGCTCGGCAGAAATTTAAAATCAAACGAAAGCTCTACCCTTGTATGGCTTTATGACGATTTGGGGCTTGACGTTTCGCTTATACTTATGATTGTGCAGTATGCCGCAGCGCACGGCAAGGCGCGAATCGGCTTTATTGAATCCACCGCGACCGACTGGGTAGACCGAGGGATCGGCACAATAGCCGCCGCCGACAAAGAGCTTAACCAAATGGCTATGAGCGAGCAGGCGTGGGGCATAGTCTGCTCCGCTTTCGGGCTTGAAAAGCGAAAACCCAGCAAAAACGAATTAAAGCTTTCGCTTATGTGGGTGGATGAGTGGAAAATGTCCCGCGAGATGCTCACGGCGGCATATAACGCCTGTGTGGACGGGATTTCAAAATTTGATATGAAATATGTTTCCAAAATATTGGAAAACTGGCACGAAAAGGGCTATAAAACGCCCGATGATATTGAAGAAAAGAAAAACAGCGGCGGAGAAAAGGAAAGCTTTGCCGCATATGATATAGACCTTTTTGAAAAAATGCTTAACAGCGACTGAGGGTAATACGGAATGATTATTAAAGAGGATATATACAAAAAAGCGTTTGAGGCTAAGAAAAACGCGCTGAACGAAAAAAAGGCGCTGCGCAGCTCGGCAATTGCGGCGGCATATAATGCTGAACCTCGGCTTACCGAAATTGACCGCTCGTTATCGGCTATAGGTGCGTCACTCGCCATTGCTGCGCTGTCGGGCGGGGACGTTACCGACCTTAAAAAGCAATCCGAGGCACTCTCACGCGAAAAACGGGTGCTGCTCGATAAATTCGGGGTGCAGGATATAAGGTACGATTGCCCGCTCTGCTCGGATACGGGCTATGTCGGCGGTAAGATATGCGACTGCGTAAAGCACTTGGTGTCAGCGTTTATTGCCGAAGAAATGAGCGAGGAAATGCCGCTCGGCACATCCCGCTTTGATAATTTTGACCTTAAATATTATCCCGATAAGGATACAAAAGAGGGCAACCCCCGCCGCAGAATGACGGCGATATTAAAGGTCTGCCGCGAATACGCGCTTAAATTTGACCCGAAAACCTCGGGTAATCTTTTATTTATGGGCAGCGCGGGGCTTGGCAAAACCCACCTGACCTTAGCGCTTGCAGGCGAGGTTATAGAAAGGGGCTTTATTCCGGTTTACGGTGCGGCGGAAAATCTTTTTTCGCAAATAGAAAAGGAAAAATTTACTGGTGAAAACCGCGGTGCATACGACGCCATGATAAAAAGCGACCTGCTTGTAATAGACGACTTGGGTGCGGAAATGGCTACGTCCTTTTCAAAATCGGCGCTTTACAATCTTGTGAATACCCGCCTGCTTGCGAATCGTCCCATGATAATAAATACCAACCTTACAATGAAGGAAATCGAAACGCGCTATACGCCGAGAATATCCTCGCGGCTTATAGGCAGCTTTGACGCGTATAAATTTATAGGCCCCGATATACGGCAGCAAAAGGCTGTTGAAAAAATGGGGAAATAAGGGGTAATAACTTTTGGAAATAAAAAAATATGCCGCAGGGGAATATGACGTTGCAGTTATAGGCGGGGGTCATGCCGGAATTGAGGCGGCTCTCGCGGCGGCTCGGCTCGGCTGCAAAGCAATTATGTTTACAATAAGCGTTGACTGGATAGGCAATATGCCCTGCAACCCATCAATCGGCGGCACGGCAAAGGGTCACCTTGTAAGGGAAATTGACGCACTGGGCGGCGAAATGGGCAAGGCGGCTGATAAAAACACGCTGCAAAGCCGTATGCTCAACCGCGGCAAAGGCCCTGCGGTGCACTCTCTGCGCGCACAGATTGACCGCCGCGCTTACAGCGGCTATATGAAGCACACGGTTGAATTACAGGAAAATCTTGACGTTAAGCAGTGCGAGATAACCGATATATATTCAGATAACGGCATATGGCACTGCATAACAAAGCTGGGCGCGGATTTTTCCTGCCGCACCGTAGTGCTTGCAACGGGAACGTTTCTTGCGGGCAGGGTATATGTGGGAGAAGTGAATTACCCGTCGGGTCCCGACGGAAATTTCCCCGCGACCGATTTAAGCCTTGCGCTTAAAAAGCTGGGGCTTCCGCTGCGCCGCTTTAAAACGGGAACGCCCGCGCGCGTGCTTAAGAGCAGTATTGATTTTTCAAACACCGAGGTGCAGGAGGGCGACGAAACGGTTACGCCCTTCAGCTTTTCAACAAATACCCCGCCTGAAAACACCGTTGTTTGCCATATGGCGTATACAAACGATGAAACAAAGCGGGTAATACTTGAAAATATAAACCGCTCGCCGCTGTATGCGGGCGTTATTGAGGGGGTAGGTCCGCGCTACTGCCCGAGCATCGAGGATAAAATTGTCCGCTTTGCGGATAAAAAGCGTCACCAGTTTTTCATTGAGCCGTGCGGTGCCGAAACCGAGGAAATGTATTTGCAGGGGCTTTCCTCATCACTTCCGGAAGAGGTGCAGACTGCGCTTTACAAAACCGTTCCCTGCCTTAAAAATGTTAAAATCATACGCAACGCCTACGCTATTGAGTATGATTGCATAGACCCGCTTGCAATGCGCGCAACGCTTGAAATGAAAAATTATCCCGGGCTTTACGGCGCGGGGCAGTTTAACGGTTCTTCGGGCTATGAAGAAGCGGCGGCACAGGGGCTTGTTGCGGGAATAAATGCGGCGTTAAAGGTCAAGGGTGAAGAGCCGCTTGTGCTTTCACGCGCTTCATCTTATATAGGAACGCTGATTGATGACCTTGTAACCAAGGGCTGCTCAGACCCATACCGTATGATGACCTCGCGCAGCGAGTACAGGCTGCTTTTGCGGCAGGATAACGCCGACGAGCGCTTAATGCCAATAGGGCACAAATTGGGGCTTATAAGTGATGATACATATTCCGCATATTTAAAGCGCGAGGAGCAGAAAAATGCGGAAATCGGGCGCTTAAACACTGTGTTTTTAGCCCCGGGTGAAGAAATAAACGCTCTGCTTGAAAGCGCGGGCACTGCGCCGCTTAGTACGGGTATACGCCTGTCCGAGCTGATAAAGCGCCCGCAGGTAAGCTATGATATGTTAGCCCCGTTTGATAAGGAAAGACCCCCTCTTTCGCACAGCGTGCGTGAAAAGGTTGAGGTGGAAATAAAGTACGAGGGCTACATAGCGCGGCAAAAGGCGCAGGTAAACGAAATGCTGCGGCTTGAGGGAAAGAAAATTCCCGAAAATATAGACTATAACGACGTTTACGGCCTGCGGCTTGAGGCGCGTGAAAAGCTCTATAAGGTGCGCCCGGCGGATATCGGTCAGGCTTCGCGCATTTCGGGGGTAAGCCCGGCGGACGTTTCGGTGCTGCTTATATATCTTTCAAAATAAGGGGTTTTAATTTATGTTGAAAAAGGGTAAACTTTATATAATAGGGGATAGCTACTCAACCTTTGAGGGCTGCATACCCGAGGGTTTTGCCGCATGGTATTATTCGGGCGGAACAGACGCTACCGACGTCACCGAAAAAACCGAAACATGGTGGCATATGTTAATAAGCAAAACGGGCATGCCGCTGCTTTTAAACAACAGCTGGTCTGGCACTACAATATGCAATACCACTTATGACGGCGCGTACTGCCCCGACACCTCGTTTATAGGCAGGTTTGATAAAGCGGCGGCGGAGCTTGCAAAAAATCCGCCCGAGGTGCTCATTATTTTCGGTGGCACAAACGACAGCTGGTCGGGCGCCCCAGTGGGAAGTATACAGTGGGAAAACTGGACGGACGAAGATTTGAAAAAGGTGCTGCCCGCGTTTTGCTATTTGCTTTGCAGGGTGAAAAAAGTGCTGCCGAAAACGCAGACGGCGGTAATAATAAACACCGAGCTTAAAGCCGAAATTGAAAGCGGAATGACAGCCGCCTGCGAAAAGCAGGGAATAGAATATATTAAGCTTGAAAATATAAGCAAGCAGAACGGTCACCCCGATAAAGAGGGTATGAAGCAGATATGCAGTCAGGTTTTAAGCCATTTTTCCTAGGAGTAATGTATGTTAAGACTTTTGCGCCTTTTAAAAAATTATAAAAAGGAATGTATATTCGGTCCGCTCATTAAGCTTATAGAGGTTGTTTTTGAGCTTACCGTACCGCTTGTTGTGGCGAAAATAATTGATAACGGCATAACGGCGGGGGATAAGCCCTATATTTTAAAAATGAGCGGCGTGCTGGCGCTTTTTGCGGTAGGTGGGCTTTTGTGCGCAATAGTGGCGCAGTATTTTTCGGCAAAGGCGGCGGTGGGCTTTGCGACCGATATTCGCAGTAAGCTTTTTTCGCATATAGAAAGGCTTTCGTTTTCGCAGCTTGATTCGCTCGGCGCGTCAACCCTTATAACAAGACTCACGGGGGATATTAACCAGGTGCAGACGGGTACAAACCTTACTCTGCGCCTTGTTTTGCGTTCGCCTTTCGTAGTTTTCGGCGCGGTTATAATGGCGTTTACCGTAGACCCCGGCTCGGCGGTGGTGTTCACTGTTGCCGTGCCTGTGCTGGCGGCGGTTGTGTTTGCGGTAATGCTTGTTTGTATTCCGCTGTATAAAAAGGTGCAGCAGCGGCTGGACGGTCTGCTCGGTAAAACGCGCGAAAACCTGCTCGGTACGCGCGTTATAAGGGCGTTTTGCAAGGAAAACGAGGAAATTTCCGATTTTGATACCAAAAACGAGCTTTTGAACAATATGCAGATAAAGGTCGGAAAAATATCGGCAATCATGAACCCCGCAACCTTTGCGCTTGTAAATTTCGCGGTTATAGCGCTTATATACACGGGCGCGCTGCGTGTAGGCTCGGGCAAAATGAGCAGCGGCGATGTGGTGGCGCAGTATAACTATATGTCGCAGATTTTAATTGAGCTTATAAAGCTTGCAAGCCTTATTATCAGCGTTACAAAATCGGTAGCTTGTGGCAACCGTATTCAGGCGGTGCTTGATATTAAGCCCGAAATGCAATCGGGTACTGTGACCGACGGCGAAAAGCAGGACTGCTCGGTAGAGTTTAAAAATGCTACCCTTTGCTACGGCAGCGGCGAAAGCGCGCTTGACAGCATAAATTTAAAGCTTGAGCGCGGCAAGACCTACGGAATAATAGGGTCAACCGGCTCGGGTAAAACCTCACTTATAAACCTTATTCCGAGGTTTTATGATGTTACGGACGGCAGCGTTTGGGTTGACGGGCAGGACGTAAGGGATTACGATATTAACGCACTGCGCGCTAAAATAGGCGTAGTACCGCAGAAAAAGGTGCTTTTTAAGGGCACTGTAAGGGATAATATTTTAATGGGTAACGAAAACGCGACCGACGAGGAAATTTGGCAGGCGCTGACCGCCGCGCAGGCGAAAAATATGGTTGAAGAAAAGCAAGGTCAGCTTGATTACGAGCTTGAGCAGGACGGCAGAAACCTATCGGGCGGGCAAAAGCAAAGGCTTACCATTGCGCGCGCGCTTGTGCGCCGCCCCGAAATTTTAATACTTGATGACGCTTCAAGCGCCCTTGACTACGCTACAAGCGCCGCTTTGGATACAGCGCTGCGCTCGCTTGAATTTAGACCCACCGTAATAACCGTTTCGCAGCGCGTTTCGGCTATCAGGGGAGCCGATATGATAATAGTGCTTGACGAGGGGCATATAGCGGGCACGGGCACCGATAAAGAGCTCAGAGAAAATTGCGAGGTATATAGGGAAATATGCGCGTCCCAGCCTGACGGGGAGGCAGAGCAATGAAAAACAAATCGGTTTTAATGCGGGTCGTGGCTGATATTGGGCGGTCAAGAGCGCTTATAGCGGTCTCGCTGCTGCTCTCTGCCGCAAGCGTGGTGTTTAACCTGTATATTCCAGTGCTGGCGGGCGACGCAATTGACGGAATGACGGGCGGCAAGGTGGATATGGCGGTAATCACGCCCGCGCTCATTAAAATTTTCATCTGCGCGGCGGCGGGCGGCGTTTTGCAGTGGATAATGAGCATTATCAATAATAAAATTGCATACGATACCGTTAAAAACATTCGCAGCCGCGCGTTCAGCCATATACAAAGGCTCCCCGTGGCGTATATCGACAGTCACCCCTACGGCGATATTGTAAGCCGCGTTATAGCCGACGCCGAGCAATTTGCAGACGGACTTATTTTAGGTTTTTCGCAGCTTTTTACGGGCGTTATAACAATAGCCGTAACGCTTATCTTTATGCTGACGATTTCACCCGTAATAACACTTATTGTGGTGGTACTCACGCCGATTTCGCTTTTTACTGCGCGGTATATTGCGAAAAGTACTTATGATATGTTTAAAAAGCAGAGTGAAACACGCGGCGAGCAGACCGCGCTTATAAATGAGATGATTCAGAACCAAAAAACCGTTCAGGCGTTTTCCTATGAAAAAAGGGCGAATGAAAGGTTCGGCGAGGTAAACGAGCGGTTAAGAAAATATTCGCTGCGCGCGGTGTTCTTTTCATCCCTTACTAACCCCACAACACGGTTTATAAACAACCTTATATACGCGGCGGTGGGGCTTTCGGGCGGATTTTTCGCAATAAAGGGTATGCTTACGGTGGGCGGCTTTGCCAGCTTTTTAGCCTACTCAAACCAGTATACAAAGCCTTTTAACGAAATATCGGGCGTTGTAACCGAGCTGCAAAACGCACTCGCCTGCGCATCAAGGCTTTTTGAACTGATTGACGAAAAGCCCGAGATTTCGGACGAGGGTAACGCAGAACTTGAAAACCCGCGCGGAGACGTTTCGTTCAATGATGTTGCTTTCTCTTATAATAAGGATAAAAAGTTTATAAGCGGCTTTGATTTTTCAGCCCCTGCGGGCAAAAAAATAGCGGTGGTAGGCCCCACGGGGTGCGGCAAAACCACGCTTATAAATCTGCTTTTAAGGTTTTACGATGTTGACGGCGGCTCAATCACCGTGGACGGAACGGACATAAGAAACATTACCCGCCGCAGCCTGCGCGAGCATTTCGGAATGGTATTGCAGGATACCTGGATTAAAAACGGCACGGTGCGGGAGAACATTGCTTTCGGCAAGGCGGACGCGACCGACGAGGAAATCATAGCCGCGGCAAAGGCGGCGCGCGCGCATGGGTTTATTAAAAGGCTTGAAAAGGGCTACGATACCGTTATTGCGGACGATGACGGATTATCGGAGGGTGAACGCCAGCTTTTGTGCATAGCGCGCGTAATGCTTTTAAAGCCGCCCATGCTCATACTTGACGAGGCAACATCTTCAATAGATACCCGCACCGAAATAAAGGTGCAGGACGCATTTACGCGGCTTTTGGAGGGCAGGACCTCATTTGTTGTGGCGCACAGGCTTTCAACAATACGCGACGCCGACTGCATACTCGTTATGAAGGATGGCATGGTTTACGAGCAGGGCAGGCATGAGGAGCTGCTCAAAAAGAACGGCTTTTACGCGGAATTATATAACAGCCAGTTTGCGCATAAAAAATATAGATATTATTTTTAAGGGGGCTTTCGGATGGAAAACGAAAACAGTATACAGACGGATGAACTTATAGAGCCGCGCGAGGAATACAGCATTTCCTTAACGGCTGAGGATATGAAAAATATATTCCGCCTGCAAATGAGAAAAAGATATATAAAATCCGCCATTTTAATTATAGCCTTAGCGATTTTTATTCCGTCTTGTGCGTATTCATACAAGGATGATTTTTCAATCGGTTTTTTTACGGGAATGTATCTTCTCGCTATAGTCATTATGGTGACAAACCTCTTTACGGTAAAGAGAAAATGGCAAAGCAGCGCGGATGTTGTTGTTAAAAGCAGATATGAGTATTTGTTTTACGATGATTATCTAACCATAAACATTTACCGCTACGGTGAAAAAACCAGCGACCTGAAAGTTTATTTTAAGGATATAAGTGCGGTGTTTCTCTTGAATGACTGGCTTATTTTCAACTGCGGCGGATTGAATTATATTATTCGGAAAGATATGTTAAAGGAAAATTCGGTATTGTATTCTTATATGTATCATAACCCCGGAAAAATCAAGAATATAGGCAGTGCCGGCCGCCGTGGGGTAATTTCAACGGTACTGTTTTTAGCATCCTTGCTGACGCTTTTTGCGGCTATTGCTTTGGCAGGGTTTATGACAGGAGATGACGGAGATCTTTATAAAAATATGTGGGTATTCTTTTGCTTTACGCCGATTCCTCTTTCATCCCTGATTTACGGCTTTGTGCTGAAAGCAAAGGGCTGCAAATATAAAAAGAATGTTATAATCGGAATTATAATGACAATTTTGCTCTGCATATACGGCTCGTTTTCCTTTATTTATTGAGCAGCTTTTGACACTGCACTTTGAGGTGAGAACAATTATGAAAAAACCGTCGGTTCTTGTATTGAGTGTTTTCATGGCTTTGCTGTTTTGCGGCTGCACGACATACTGCTATGAAGATACCGTGAGCGATATGGAAATTATGTACGGCAGCTATTTTATGTTCTTTTTAAAATACAATCCCGACGGTGCGGCGGTGTCCCATTATAAATGGGACGGTGACCCTGAAAAGACCGATATAGTGATTCCCGAAAAATACGGCAAGCAAAAGATAAAGTGCCTCGGCGGTTATTGGGGTAAGGGTTTGCCTTCGCCGTTTTTTATTGATTGCAGCTCCTATCTCGATATAAAGAGCGATGTGGACGAAATGGGAGGAAGCCTGACGACCTCAATGGATCCGTCAATGATTGAGCCGGGTACAAAGGTTGTATATACCGATTTCACTATACATTTAAGTAAATATATTGAGAAAATTTATGCCCGTGCGGACGCAACAGTGTATACGGTTAAGGGCGAGAAAATCGCGTATTGCCCGCGGGTCAGTATTATTTGTGACGAGGATAACACGACCTTTTATTCAAAGGACGGAAAGCTTTATTACCGACAGGACGATACACTTGTGGACGGTTTCCTTTACGCTGAAAATCAATGAGGCTGCATATTGCGACAAAAAAACTCCAACCTGCTTTGATTTACACCAAATCAGGTTGGAGTTTTTTAATTACGAATTTCGCATTTGTTTATCGAGTCCTGCTTTTACAAGCCCCATAAACAGCGGGTGCGCCTTATTCGGGCGGGATTTAAACTCGGGGTGGAACTGAACGCCCACATAAAAATCGTTTTCGGGCACCTCTACCGTTTCCACAATATGATTATCGGGCGAAGTACCGCTTATAACAAGCCCATTTGCGGTCATATCGCTGCGGTAGTCGTTGTTGAACTCATAACGGTGGCGGTGGCGTTCCTTAATTTCATCCGCCTTGTAGCACTCAGCCATTTTAGTGCCTGCCGCTATTTTGCAGGGGTACGCGCCTAAGCGCATTGTGCCGCCCTTGTTTATCTCGCTGTTCTGGTCGGGCATAAAGTCTATAACCTTGTGGTTGGAGTTTTCGTCAAACTCGCCCGAGTTAGCGTCGTTAAGCCCCAAAACGCTTCTTGCAAATTCAATTACGGCTATCTGCATACCAAGGCAGATGCCGAGGTAGGGCACATTATGCGTTCTGGCATAGCGCGCGGTGGAAATCATACCCTCAATTCCGCGGTTGCCGAAACCGCCGGGAACTAAAATTCCGTCACAGCCGGCAAGGGTCTCAGCGGCGTTTTTATCGTTCACGGTTTCGGAATCTATCCATTTAATCTGCACTCTCGCGCCGTAAACATAGCCCGCGTGACGCAAAGCCTCGGCTACCGATAAATACGCGTCGTGCAGCTGAACATATTTACCCACAAGACCTATTGTAACCTTTTTGTTTCGGTTTTTAATGCGTTCGAGCATTTCGTTCCAATCGGTCAAATCGGGCTCAACTGTGTTTATGCCGAGTTCACGGCAGACTATATCGGAAAAATGATTTTTTTCAAGCATTATGGGTGCTTCATAAAGCACGGGGATAGTCATATTTTCAATAACGCAATCGGGCTTTACATTGCAGAAAAGGGAAATTTTCTTGAATATATTATCTTCAAGCGGTTCATCGCAGCGCAGCACTATAATATTCGGGTTAATGCCCATGCCCTGCAATTCCTTAACCGAGTGCTGGGTAGGTTTGGTTTTGTGCTCATCCGACCCGCGCAGGAAAGGGACTAAGGTAACGTGAATGTAAAGCGAGTTTTCTCTGCCCACTTCAAGACCAACCTGACGTATAGCCTCTAAAAACGGCTGACTTTCAATATCGCCCGTTGTGCCGCCTATTTCGGTTATAAAACCTAAAGTATTTTCTAAATTTAAATTCGCCGTGTCCGAAGGAGTTAAATCTCTCGCTACGATTATTGAATTTTCGGGAACTTCGGATAATTCTAATATTTTCTCGCCAAGCAAATTTCTAATCCATCTATCCGCTATATCGGCTAAATCGCCCGCTCTCTCTCTCAAATATTCGTCTTGAACATCGCTTAATATTTGTCTGTAAACTTCAATTCCTCTCGATAAAGCGTAATCGGCGGAAACTTTTTCATCGTTTATTATATCGTTTACTTCTTGAAGCAAATCTTCATCTTCAAGTAAAGTAATATGAGCGTCAAATATTGCGGCTTTTTCCTCTGAAACTTTTTTTGCGGTAGTTTCTCTTATTTTTTGCAATTGCTCTTTTTGCAATTAAAGTTCCAACTTCATTTGCAGCTTCTTTATTTGAATGTTTTACTTTTACTTCTTTGTCAAGAGTAGAAGCGCTAACTAATGTAGTTCCAGCAACATCATCTATTATTTGTACAAATAAGTTATTGTTACTTCTATATACACATAGTCTTGGACATTCATTTGTTCCGCTTATTTTTCTACGTACTCTTAAATGTCTTCTTTCTCTTTCCATTTTTCTATCTGTTTTAGTAATCACTCTATTTTCACCTCTTTTTCACATCATTTTATTTCTTTCCAGCTTTACCTTCTTTACGTCTAATATGCTCTTCAGCATATTTAATACCTTTTCCTCTATATACTTCTGGTGGTCTTTTTGTTCTAATAACAGCAGCTGTTTGACCAACTAATTCTTTATCTATACCTCTTACAATAATTTGGTTTGGATTTGGAACATCAAAAGTAATTCCAGCTGGTGCTTGCATTTCAACTGGGTGAGAATATCCTAAGTTCATTACTAAATCATTTCCCTTTTTTTGTGCTCTATATCCAACACCATTTATTTCTAATTCTCTTTTATATTCATGAAGAACACCATTTATCATGTTGTTGATTAATGTTCTTGTTAAACCATGTAAGCTTCTATTTTGTGGTTCATCATTAGGTCTTTCAACCTTGATTATATTATTATCTATAGAAACTTTTATATTGCT
>OIYO01001268.1_pt1 | contig 14575 bp, 10 predicted proteins | sample 1588191 | NCBI WGS metagenome assembly OIYO01 (sample SAMN03283275) | human gut metagenome | biome: human-associated habitat; material: feces | host: Homo sapiens | place: Peru | collected 2012 | reverse complement strand
TTAATATGTATGACAAAAACCCACCTGAAAATGGTGGGTTTGTCAGTAATCTGAAAAGGAGGCATACAGCCTCCTTTTTCGCTTGTGTTAATGTATCAAGGTCGGGATAATAGTATATGGCTGCCGGTGACCGGAGTCAAGGCTATTTGTTTTCATATATCTCAATTATCGGACTTGCAAGAATACCTGTGTCTTTTAAAAGATACTCATAGCACCACTGGTCGCCCTCACTTCTCCAGAAATTCGGCCCTGTCCACTGAGGGCGGGTGACGTTGTGCATACCGCCGAATGTGTTTATTCTCGTGCCGTAAAGAACAAACTCTATTGTGTGCTTGCCCTCCGTAAGGTTGTCAATTCTTAAACGATAGGGAGAAAATGCGATAACTCCCTTTTCCTCGCCGTCGACGATAACCTTTATCAAGGCTCCTCTATAGTAATTTGCACAGATTACCGCATAGCAGTCCGGGGTATTTATTTCAGTCTTGTAAATAACATTTCCACCGTAGAACGGAAGTCCCTGATGCGTCAAGGACGAGAATCCGAACTTTTCGACAGGGGCGGTTATGGTTGAAAATGCACCCTCTGTCCTAACACCGAAATCGCCTAAAATATAACACCATTCCGTGCTTGTGCGCTTTCCGAACGGCAGTTTTAAAATAAGCTCATTCTCTCCTTTTTGTATTTCGGGCAATGCAACCGTTTTGATTGATTTATCAACATACCAACCGTTTGTTTCATTGCTTACGCTTTCGCCGTTAAAGGTAATTAGGAGTTTTTCGGCATCCTCAACCGCAAGGTTGGCACCTTTTACGCATATCTCACTGTTTATCTTGAATTTAAGCGTTATATAATCTGCGGCAGGTGCCTCTTTTATAACCCACGGCTGTGCAAATACGTCCGAACGCAGAGGAAGTCCAAGCTCCTTTCGGCACACGTTATCGAGAATGAGAATTTCCTCCTCGTCTCGGAACGGCTCGCCGTTTAGCGAATATTCGGCGCGGTCAAGGAGAAGAACGTTCGGCTCGCACCTTGTGACTTCAACCTTATCCATAAAGCGTATTGTGCAAGACGGTGTGCCATAACCGGCAGGTTTATGAGGTATTTCACCGGACTGCGTTTGCGACAGTTTCAGAAGAATGCTGTCATTCTGATGCAGGTCATAGTCGATAATCGTTTTTCCGTTCTTATGCTTATAGTTAACCGCATATATTTTGCCGTCAAGAGTGTCATAGAGTGCGGGATAAAATTCGCCGTTTACGCATATTTTTATTTTTTGCGGCAAGGTGTATTCCTTAGTGCTTGTCGCACCGAAAACCGAATCGCATACGTCGGCGGAACCGTGCGCAATAAAGAGCCATCTGCAATCATTATCCTCACGCATATTATATATAAGATTTGATGTAGGCGTGCCGTTGCCGTTCATTATTCGGACGAGTCTGTATGCGTTTAAAGCGTTCAGAATATCAATTTTGTCAAACGGTATTCTCACGCTCTTATCATACAGCTCAAGCACTGATATATCCTCTGCCGCATCTACATATTTGGGGCATTGTCCCGCAAATATAACCTTGCCTCCGGCTGCGTTGAATTTTTCGAGTATTTCAAGTGTTGTCCGTCTTATTGTAATGCAGTCGGGGACGAGTACGGCGTCATATTCCATCGCACCTACAGCCAATTTGCCGTCCGTACCTTTTATCTGTGACGGAAGAAGCGACTCACTGATAAAATCAAAATCAATAGTGCCGAACAGCAGCCATTCGATTATATCACTGAACTTTTTATCAAGCTGATTTCGTATTTCAAATGTGTTTTCTTCCGGTCCGAAATTAATCCAATAGCTTTCAACGGGGTGAATTACGGCAACCTTTACAACAGGCTTTCCTCTCGTAAGAGCGGTATTCAATCTCGCAAAATGGTTTTCAATATATTTATATTCCTTGTACCACGGCGACTGGTAATTTATTGATGCGGGGTAATCACGTTTTGCCTCACCCGCCATTGATACCCATGAAAGATGCGGTACGCGTATTGTTACGCCGAGTGCCGCCTGCCAGTCACCTTGAAATTTATGCCCTCTGAAATCATAATCCCAGTTAGTTACACCGTAAAGCTCAGATAACATTGCTTCCCGCCCGAATTGATGAACTGCCGACTGACACTGCTTGGCGGTTGAAAACTCCATTCGTCCGCAGAGCATATCGATGCCGGGAACGGCAAACGCACGGTATGACCGCATCGTTTCACCTAAGGCACAGGACTGTGAGTGCAGTGTAGGCTCTTCCATCATGTGCCCGGTAAGTGCAAGTCCGTGTTCATCGCACCATTTGCCGCAGTTGTCCGCAAAGCTTTCGGTAAACATATCCGATATGTGGTTGTGGTAGTGATAGCGTGCGGCGGAAACCTTGCCGCCGGGCAGATTCCAGACTATTTCGGGAAGCTTGTCCAAAATATCGTATCCGTAATTTTTCTCAAAGCTTTCCGTAAATGAGAATGTCCACGGGAAAACAGCGCTGTCCGTGCTGTCTGCAAATCCGAGGGGCTTTTTAACGGTGAATTGAGGTTCATCGGTAAATATTGACGGTATAGTCTTGCCGAATTCATCCCCTACAGCATCTTTATATGAATTATATGTAATTTTGATAAATTCATCTATTGCGTCCTTGCTTAATGTATCGACGTATGTTTGGTTATTGTACCACGGACTTTCCTCACAGGACTTTATATATACATACCACTTTCTTCCGAGTGCGTCCTCGTCTTCGGATATGCGTCTGTATTCCGACAGATCGCCGTTATTATTAAGCACGATGTCATATACGCAAAGAAGATATGTTTTTCCCTCGTTAATCGCCTCATCTACAGAAAAATGCGGAATTTGTTCGGGAGAAAATTCAATATATCTTGCACGGAAACGAGGATTTTTTGTCACAAGTCCTCCCGCCGCACCCGACGGCCACCTGTCTTCATCGTAGAGATAGGCAAGCATATTTTCGTTTTTTGCTTTATCCGTACAGAATTTAACAAGCTCCATAAATTCCTCGCTGAGATATGGAACAGCCATTCCCGTCCTCGAATGAATATGAAAGCCTCCGAATCCCATTTCTTTGAGATATTCTATCTGTTCACCGAGTATTTCCGTATTCGGTTTGCAGTTCCACGCCCAAAACGGAGTTCCGCGGTATTCACTTGACGGATTTTCGAAAAGCCGATTGTCAAGCTCTTCCGATTGATTTTTTTTATAAAACATTATCTTTTCCCTTTCTTTAAAGCTTTATTTTTCTTACTTCTATTATATATCTTCCCACACGAAAAATCAATGGTACATTTTTATGGAGTTTAAGGGGGATATTGATGATGTGATGATAAATAGGTGTGATTTTTTTGCATTATTAACAATGAAATATGATATTAAATAGCTCAATTTGTTATTTATGATTAGAGTTGTGCGGTCCATTATATTAATTTACACCCCTAAAAAGCATATTTTTGTCTGTTGATTATTCCGCTCATAAATGATAAAATATAGGTATAAAGCTGTGGCAGCCATGGGCAGGACTGCCGGGATAAAATTTTTAAGGAGTGAGTAATTTATGAAAAAACTGTCTTGCAAAAGAATAAAAAACATCATAGAGGCTTGAGACGTTCCGATACGTTTGACGGATGGGTATTGATGATGCCGATGGTGATAATCCTCTATCTGTTTGTTTGGCGTCCGACCGTGCTTGGAGGATATTGGTCGTTTTTTAAGATGAACTGATATTTACTTTGGTAGTGTGAACAATGATGATGCCGGGACAGATTAGAATGGTACCGAACTATATGACATATCTCCATTTCCCGTTTGTATCGGATCATGGAATGGGCGTAAATCTTCTCGATACATTTTGGCCGATGTGGCTCGGTGCGGGTTCGGACACATATGCGGTATTGCTTTTTAAAAATGCGTTTGACGGACTTTCAACCTCATATGTGGAGGCAGCTAAAATCGACGGCTGTTCCAATTACGGCATATTCTTTAAGATTATGTTTCCGCTTTCGATGCCTATTGTGATTTTCCAGTCGATTGGAGCTCTGAGCGGAGCGTGGTCGGACTTCTTTACTCCGTTGCTTATACTGGATAAGAATTCGGTTGTGCCTCTTGAAATTTACAGAATGAAATCTGATTCGACGGTACAGATGAATACATATTTTATGGCACTTGTATTTTCAAGCATACCTCCGTTCCTTATATTTGCCATATTCCAAAAGCATATCATGGGAGGTATTAATGTAGGCGGAGTTAAAGGCTAAAGTTTGGAAAAAGATAAGCGGCGCATCTCGCACCTTTCGTCGGACTCGCATACACAAAGTATAGCCTCGTCCGGCGAAAAATGCGACCTGCTTGCTTCTCTCTTCCCAAACGGGTTTTGCGAAAGGATTGAATTATAATAATTATGAGGAAATATGAAGATTTGTCGTGCATACATGACAATACATTAAAGCCGAGAGCGCATTATGTACCATATGACAGTCTTGAGAAGGCTCTTGAGGGGGACAGATCCAAGTCGAAATTTTACACTCTTTTAAACGGAGAGTGGGATTTTCGATACTTTTCAAGGGATATAGACTGCCCGAAAGAGATTGACACATGGGATAAGGTGTGTGTTCCGTCTTGCTGGCAGTCAACGGGATATGAAAATCCCTATTACACAAATGTAAATTATCAATATCCGTTACGCCCGCCGTATGTCCCCGATGACAATCCGGTAGGTGTTTACAGAAAGTTGATAAATGTGTCAAAAAACAGTGCCGAGAGTGAAAACTATATTGTTTTCGAGGGTGTGTGTTCGTGCTTTGAGCTGTTCGTGAACGGTGAATATATAGGCTTTTCGTCCGTTTCGCACTGCACGTCCGAATTTAAGGTGAACCTTTCGGAGGGTGAAAACGAGATAATCGCCAAGGTTTATAAATGGTGTGCGGGCAGTTATCTTGAAGATCAGGATTTTTTCAGATATAACGGTATTTTCAGAGATGTATATTTGCTGTCGAGAAACAAGGGACATCTGCATGATATTTACGTCGGCTTTGACGATAAAAATATCTACTGCGATAAAAAATATACTGTATATGATGCGGATAAAAAGAGGACAAACCTTGAAAATCCGATACTCTGGAATGCGGAAAAACCGTATCTGTATACCGTTGTCGTTGAGGAGGCGGGTGAATATATCCCGTTTAAAATCGGTATGCGCAGTCAGAGAGTGAGAGATAGGGGAGAACTGTTGATAAACGGTGTGAGCGTCAAACTCAAGGGTGTAAATCATCATGATTCGCACCCGTTTGACGGATATGCAATGAGCCGCGAATTTATGCGCGATGAGCTTTTGAAAATGAAAGGGCTTAATATAAATGCAATAAGAACATCGCACTATCCGCCTCAGCCGTATTTTTTGGAGCTGTGCGATGAATTGGGCTTTTATGTTATAGATGAGGCTGATATAGAAACGCACGGTATGGCAAACTATGAAAGCCATGATAAATTTGAAAAGTATATGGCGTGGCAATGCCATAATAAGGAGTGGAGAGGTGCATTTCTTGACAGGGCGGAGCGTTTATATGAGCGTGATAAAAATCATACCTGCGTCATTATGTGGAGCTTGGGAAATGAGTCGGAATACGGCGAAAACTTTGCGGCTATGAGCGATTATATCCGCAGTCGTCAGAATGCTTTAGACGGAATAAACAGGCTGATACATTACGAGCAGGCGTATGATTACGAAAACCCCTTTGCGAGAAGCCTCATCGAAAAAGATCCGGACACTGTTGATGTTGTAAGCCGTATGTATGCCGATGTAAAGGATGTAGTGAACTACTATTACCAAACGCGGGATACAAGACCTTTCATTTGGTGCGAATACTGCCACGCTATGGGCAACGGCCCCGGTGATTTGGCTGATTACTGGCGTGTTATCGACAATACTCCGTACATGATAGGTGCTTTTATATGGGAATGGGCAGACCATGCGGCACCCGATAAAAACGGAAGAATGTGTTACGGCGGAGATTTCGGAGAGGAAACTCATGACGCAAATTTCTGCTGTGACGGACTTGTTTTTCATGACAGATCCTTTAAGGCGGGTTCGTTTGAGGCAAAGGCAGTCTATCAGCCGATAAAAACAGAGCTTAACGGAAACAGGCTGACTGTATATAATAAATATGATTTTACAAATCTGTCGGAGCTTGATTTTGAATGGAACGTCTGTGCGGACGGCAAAATTATTCGTCAGGGAAGAATATATCCCGATGCGGCACCGCATTATTCCGATGCGATTGAATTGGATTTTGAAATACCGAAATGTCGGTTAGGCGCATATCTTAATGTATCTATGAAGAATAAAGAAGGCGGGGAAATTGCATTTACGCAGCATTTATTGTCAAAGGCAGCAATATCCGTACCGAAAGTCAAAGGTGCAGAGATAACACGAAACGGAGAATTTGCCATCATAGAGGGCGATGGATTCAGATATATATTTAACACTCACTACGGATATATAGAGGATTTAAACGGATTGATTAAATCGCCTATGCGGCTGTCCGTATGGCGTGCGCCGACTGATAATGACAGAATTGTCAAGGATAAGTGGTACGGAGCACAGTATGACAAGGTGCATAATAAAGCTTATTCCGTTGATATAAAAGATAATGTGATAAAGGTACATGGTGCATTAGCGCCGATTGCGCGGAGCGAGTTTTTTGACTACACTGCCGAGTATTCCTTTTATGACGACGGAAGAATAGACATTGTCATTGACGGCGCTTTCGATAAATCGCGGCTATACCTGCCGCGACTCGGCTTTGAATTTACAACGGACGAGAGAATATTTGAATATTTCGGTTACGGTCCGTATGAGTCATATATAGATATGCACCACGGTTCAAAAATGGGTATGTATAAAAGCAGTGCCGGGGATGAATATGTTGATTACATTATGCCGCAGGAGCACGGCAACCATTACAACACGAAATATTTGCGTCTGGGAAATTTTGAATTTGTATCGGCACAGGGAGCGGAAATAAACGTTTCCGAATATTCTGCAAAAGAGCTTGAGCGTAAGGCACATAATTTTGAGCTTGAAAAAGACGGTTTGGTTCATGTGCGCATCGATTATAAGGTGAGCGGGATAGGCTCTAACAGCTGCGGCCCGGAGCTGTGTGAGTGCTACAGGATGAATGATAGTAATGTTCATTTTGAGCTCTCGATTTTTGGAAAAAAGAATGAAAGGTGATTTTGCATAATGATAAAGGCAGTAATATTTGACCTCGACGGCGTTTTGGTGACAACGGATGAGCTGCATTTTGAGGCTTGGAAAGCACTTGCCGATAAGCTGGGTATAAACGATTTTACAAAAGCGGACAATGTACGGCAGAGAGGAGTAAGCCGAATGGCATCCTTGGAGGTAGTGCTTGAAAAGACTGACAGAGCTTTTTCAGAGGAGGAAAAGCTTGCGCTTGCAGAGGAGAAAAACGAGATATATGTGCGTTCCTTGTCAGCACTTTCCGAGACTGATGTTCTTAGCGGTGCGAATGAGTTCATAGATTATCTGAAATCAAAAGGTATAAAAACAGCGGTCGGTTCTGCAAGCAAAAACACTCCGCTGATTTTGGAAAAAACAAAGCTTGCCGGTAAATTTGATGCGGTAAGCTGCGGTCTTGATACAACAAAATCAAAGCCCGATCCCGAGGTGTTCTTGATAGCTGCGAAGAAGCTTGGCGTTGCTCCTTGTGACTGTGTTGTTGTTGAGGATTCGGACGCAGGCATTGAGGCAGCAAAGACAGGTGGAATGTATGCAATAGCGGTTGGTGCGGCAGAGTATAATTCAAAAGCGGATGTTGCCATAAAGGATTTGGAGAGCTTGTACAGGGCATTAACTATTTTTGCATGACAGGAGAAAAACAATGGTTGATTTCATTTTAACAGAGAATATATTTAATAACGAAAATATACCGTGGAACGGTAATCGTTTTCTTATAGGAAACGGTTATTTCGGAATAAGGGGAACGCTTGAGGAATACACAAAGGAACAGATGTGCGCCGTAAATATGGCAGGCATTTATGACCGGGCAGGCAGTGCATGGCGAGAAACGGTGAACGCACCGAATCCACTGCATACATATGTTAAGGTAAACGGAAAAAAATACGCACTTCCCGAAAATAAGCCTGTTTTTCATGAGCAGCAGCTTGACTTTGAAAACGGCTTGCACAGCCGAAAAACAGTATGGCAGACGGAGAACGGTACAATAACGATTAAATGTGAACGCTTTGCAAGCATGAGCCGCAGACATTTAATTGCGATGAAGTATACATTTTCAGCAGACTTTGAATGTGATGCTGAAATTATAACAGGAATTGACGGGGATGTGTGGGACATCAACGGACCGCATTTTGTGAAATTAAACTCAGGCAGCGAGGACGGCGTAAACTATGTTACGGGAATTACCAGCGAAAAGCATATTTCCGCGATAAGCAGTATCACGTTTCGGCTGCAATAGTGTACGGTCTTATGAAGTATATCAAGGGAACGGGCGACTATGATATTTTGAATGAGGGCGCAATGGAGATGGTAATTGAATGTGCGGAGTTCTACCGCTCACTTCTTGTTAAAAAGGCAGATGAGCCGTATTATGAAATTCGCGATGTTGTAGGTCCCGATGAATATCATGAGAGAGTCAACAACAATTCGTATACTAACAGAATGGCAAAATTTATGTTCGATACCGCACTTGAGCTCATAGAAAAATACCCATCCGATGAATATGACAGCCTAAAATCCATGTTTAAGGATTCATCTGAAAACATATTTATCCGTAAACCTAACGACAGAGGCATAATAGAACAGTTCGACGGATATTTTAAGCTTGAGGACGCATCGGTTGATGAGGTGAGATCACGACTCATTGACCCAAAGGAATACTGGGGCGGTGCGTACGGAGTGGCGGCGGATACGCAGGTGATAAAGCAGGCGGATATTGCCGCAATGCTCAGTATATTCAGTAATGACTATACGCAGGATATAATGAAAAAGAATTTTGATTATTATGAGCCGAGAACGGAACACGGATCATCACTTTCGGCTTGTATGTATTCATTGCTTGCGTGCATGACCGGGAATCCCGATGCGGCATATCCTTTGTTTATGAAATCAGCCGCAGAGGACTTAAGACCGGGCGGAAAGCAGTGGTTGGGACTTATATATATAGGCGGCACACATCCGGCTGCGGCGGGGGGTGCGTGGATAGTTGCGGTTAAAGGCTTTGCCGGTATAAGCGAGCAGAACGGCAGGCTTGTATGCAGACCGTGTCTGCCTAAAAAGTGGAAAGGTATGAGCTTTAAGCTTATGTACAGAAATAAGATATACGACATTGCAATACAGGATAATAATGTATCAATAACCTAATAAATATTGTTGCAAATAAAGCGAAACAATCTGCAAAATAAAAAACAAGCAGCCGTCATTGCCGGAGGGCTGCTTGTTTTATTTATGCAGATATATTTGATATTATCACCTGTTGTGTATTTTGTTGAAATGCGCTTTTATTTTTTTCGGAGTTATATTTTTGTGCTTTTTAAAGACTTCCTGAAAATATTTGACGTCCTTGTATCCTACAGCTTCCGAAATCTGAGTTACTGTCATATTCGTGCTGTTCATCAGCTGTTCTGCAACGTCACATCTAACGCGCTGAAGATACGATTTAAATGTTTCGCCGGTATCAGTCTTAAAACGAGCACTTAAATATTGAGGCGAATAATATGACATAGTACTAAATTGATTTAATATATTATTTTCGGCATAATGAAGCGATACATAATCCTTAATCATTGTTACGGGATTGGTATTTTGCATTTCTTTGGAGGATACTTGTCGTATGGATGACATAATCATGCTGATTAATAAGTTTTTCATTATTTGAAAATAATTAGTCATTTTGTTGCTGTATTCGTATTGCATCACATAAAGCATATTTGAAATGTAATTATTACTATCATGAAAAACATAAAAAGCCGGAGAGTCTATAATCTTATTTACGTCTATGTTGAGCAGAGGAGCACTGAGCAAATCCATAAATGTCATTTTTTTATTCCTGCTGTTGCCGAGAATAAGTTCCGGTGTAAAAATGCAGTTTATGACAGTGAGCTTATCTTCGTCTTTGGTTTTGGAGAATGAGTGTACACTGCCGGGTTCGATAAATACATAGTCACCCGCTTTAACGGCGTCGGAATTACCGTCAAGCGTATGGATTGCATTGCCGTGTATAATATATGCCAACTCAAAAAAGGTATGAGAATGGGGATCGCATACTGCAAGATCATCATGAAATACAATACCAATATTGCGGTTGGCAATAACATCCGTATTCAACTGCATCATAGTTGCCTCTTTTCTTGAATTATTTACCTTGACTCCGTTTGTTAAAATAACAAAAGCTATAGCTTTATTATCGTTACCTTATAGTAATTATTATACTATTTTTTCGTGATAAAGTCAATACAATATATGTAAAAAATTAAAATTTTGAGAGACAGGTTTGTAATATTAATATAAAAAATGCAGCATCATAGGGGATGGATTATTTATTTCTCCCTTAAAAACAATATTTTTGTCGGTTGTTATTTGTTTTGCGAAATATTATAATAGAATATAAGAACGATATGTATGGTAAAAAAATTCTAAGTAAGATTTTTGATCTCAAAATACACGGTATCCCCCCTTAGCTATATGGCTAATCTTTTGGATATTTCTCTCTCCCTCTCCCAAACGTGTATTTTGTGATGAGAAATTTTACCACACTGTGAAAAGGGTATATGACAGGCAATTGCGAAATAGCAAAAAAAATCTAATGTGAATAGTTGAAATAATAGAATAGTGTAAATTTCAATTTGAAGTATTGGAAAAACAGGTAAAAATGAAAAAAAGAGTACACAAATAAAAGGTACTCAAAACCAAAATTTAAAAAGTTATGCAATTAAAGGTTTTAAACTTCTGATAAGATCATGTTTGTGGATTTTATCAGCAAGAATTACCGTAATTAACTGGGTAATTCCAGAAAGAAGCAAATCAGCATGAATAGTTTTCTCATTCTGCGTTTTTCTTCCGGCAATACACATACTATCTTTAAAGTGATTGATAGATTGCTCGACAACGGAACGGATTTTGTAAGTTTTATCCCATTCTTCTGTACCACGGATAGTTCCGGGATATGCTCGCAAATTTCTTTCAGGGTAGATATAAATCATTCTACCGCTTTTTGAAGGTGTGCAAGGATTATCACAATGACATACACGGTGGTATTTACCGTCAGAGCATTTATCCCAAGTCATTTTTGGGCAAACGAATTTAAAAGTTGGTATACCACACCTTAAATTAGATGTATTTCCCTCTTGTCGCATAGGTAAGGTTGCATCATTAGGGCAACAAGGAATACCATCTTCATTAATGTGATAATCAGAATTTTCTAAAGAAGAACGTCCGTTTAATGGAATATATGCTGTAGCAAATTTTCTGTTATTATCGAAAACATTATCTGTAAGTAAATCCCTGTATATTTCAACAGAATCAAAAGCGGCATCGCCAATAAATGTTTTAGGATTTATCAAAGGATGTTTTTTGAAAAAATCTGATAAAGTCGGTATTAATAATCGTGCATCGTGAACAGATTTGTCCTCATCCGGAGAATTGGATTTTTTTGTTAATAACAATTTCGGGATGAGAATCAAAAAAATCATGATTGTAAAAGGAAATATTTCTAACAATACCTAAACCATTAACAATCATGCCAAATTTGTAGGCATAGCAAAAATGACCATTGCTGTATAGTTGTTTAATGTTTTCATTAGAAGCAGTATGAGAAGGCATAGAGCCGTAAGCAGCTTTGTAAGGGTCGTAATTTTCATCAAAATTCATAGCTTTAGCGTAAGCTTTGAGTTGTTTGATAATGCGATTAGAATATTTAGGGTTGTTTTCGGTAACGTAAGCTTCAATGCCGGAAGAATCAAAGATAGTCATGTCGGCTTTAGAAGAGTCAATGCTTTGGCATATTGGTTCGGTAATATCAACAAGTTTATCAAATACCAATTGTAAGTCCGAAAGGAAATCCTGTTTAAAGCGAGTGATTTTAGAAGCATCAGGGACTTTGTCAAACCCACAAAATTCTCTAAGAGGCTTTGAATAATTAAGAAAAGCTAAAAGCAAGGTATCCGTAGGTATTGAAAAGATGCGTTGGATGATTAAAGCCCAAAGCATAGCGGTAAGGGGATATTTCCGATTTCTGCCCCAACGGGAATAATATTTCCTGTTAAAAGAATCGGGTACAATTTCATACAGATTGATGTGTTGTTCAAGAAGTGACAAGAAAGCAGGTTTATCTTCTGCAAATTTTTCTTGACAATCTTCAAAAACCTCTTGTAATGTTAGCTGTTTATGTGGTATCATATATATGCAACTCCTTATTGGTTTTTGTATTATTGTTGAGTAGTTACTTCAATTATACCACAAATCAGTGAGGAGTTGTAGTTTTTTTGCAAAAAAAATTTCCCGTATTTATGCGGGGTGCGGCATTTCGCAAATGCCTAATATTTACAGTGAAGTGAAAGGAGAACTCAAAATGGCAAATATAATAATTTACGGCGGAGGATTTCAAGCAGCGGCGACAGCGTCAAAAGCTGCTTCACAAGCCGGAAATGCACAAATCTATGTTATAATTCCTTATCCTGTATCAGACACTTCAAAAGCGTTTGGAAGTATCGGAACGCTTGGTGGACAAAACTATTTTGATGTTCGTTCTTGGAACGGAACTTCGCCGAACAACGGCAGCGACGCGGCAAACTATGCAACAAGGATTGGTCTGAATTACTATTGGTCTGACATCAACGCCTATAAATTTGAAGATATGAAGAAGAATGGCGAATATATTTGGGGAGGGGCTATTGCGAATAAGCTCCGAGATGATTTGCATACAAGCACCTATCCTGTTGACGATAATTCACCGCATTATCCGGCGTATATTCCGTACAATGCTTTAACAACAAATTATGTAGCCAACTTGTTAATACCGGGTTATGCGGTAGGTGCTTCATCTTATGCGTGGGCTGAGATGAGGGTGTTCCCTAATCTTTGCGTATTAGGCGATGCTGCAGGTGCAGCGGCTGCATATGCCGTAAACAATAATAAACAACCATTATACTTTTCAAACAGCGATATTGCGGCGGTGCAGTCAATATTATCAAATTCCTGCAATGCAAAGCTTGAAAAATAAACGGGGAGATATAAAATGCGAAGTTCTTTATATTATCATATAAAATTAATATCGGTTTTGCTGACCGTGTTTTTAATATTTGTAAACTTTTCTGTTAGCAGAGCCGCAACGCTTGAAAATGCAAATATATCTGAATATGCAAAACCATATATTGAAAAATTAACTGAAAGTATTCAGTTTGATTATGATGATTATACAAAACCGATAAAGCGTGATGAGTTTGCAAGGCTGATATATTTTTCGGTAAAGCAAATGTCTGACACGATGAATACAAAAGTCATTCTAAACGATGTCAAGCCTTTATTTACCGATACAGACGATGTTTGCATAGGAGCATTGTCAAATGCCGGAATTATAACAGGTAGAAACGACGAGTGCTTTTCGCCGAACGATTTTCTCACAAGAGAAGAAGCCGCCGCTGTTATCGGCAGAGCTTTTGACCTATTCGGATTTAAGCGGCTGAATAAAATAACGAATTTTGCTGATAAGAGTAATATTTCACCGCGGGCTGTTTCAGCAGTTGATTCACTATGCCCGTATAAAATAATTATAGGAACGGATAACGGTAACTTTCTTCCGAAAAGCACAATAACAGGAGAACAGGCAGCCATAATCACGCAAAGGTTTATGCGTATGACAGAGCTTTTTGAGGTTGACGAACCGCTTCCTGACGGTTATAGCGCTTGGCAAACTTGGTCTGCAAGCTATGTAGAGGATAACAAGGGTAAGGTTATATTTTCACTTCCCCGATATTTCCCGCCGGAAATGGGTAAATCGGTTGAAAGCTATGACGGAATAAGAATATGTAAATATAAAGACAGCTATATTTATATTACATCGGGAATTGATGCAATAAGCGCCGCACAAGGGAGTACAATTCCGGGAACGGCTGTGTTTGACATATTAAGCGGCAGCGAGCTTATGTTTGTGCCTATGCAGCAAAATGACATCGGAAATTGGGTGTCGGGGGTTTATGACTTTACAGCCGATGGAGAATATTTGATTTTCTATCATCAGACACATAAAGGTTCAACAATGAGTGACGGCGGGAAATATGTTTATGGCATATATGATATTAACGGAAATGAACTTTTGTCGGTATCTCATCTGTGGCAGGCATTATACAGCGCCGGTTGGGTAAGTGAAGAAACAGAACCGTTTATTAAATAACCGCTTAAATACAATCAAAATCAATATTTCAAAAAGGCAATCCTTGTTTTGAGGATTGCCTCAGACCGCTGACAAAGTTAAAGTCAGCGGTCAAATTTTTTGTAAAAAACCTTTT